>R20__coassemble_246_pt1 | contig 42763 bp, 12 predicted proteins | sample R20__metabat2_low_PE_030 | metagenome-assembled genome bin R20 | reverse complement strand
AGATTCTACCAAGATACGCTCAGCAGACTCAAAGCAGCAACGCACAGGACACGCAGAGAGGCAAGGAACAGGATATGGGGTGTGTTGCGTGGGGGGCTGCTGTGCAGCCGCCATCTTCGGCGGGGCAGGGACGGGCAGAGGGCCTGCTTTGGGAGACGGGCTACCACGACCGGGTGCTGACGGGACGGAACCAGCTGCAAAGGATGATGGACTATATCCATGATAATCCTCGGCGCCTTTTCCTGCGACGGCAAAATGCGGGTTATTTCCGCCAGCAGACTTGTCAGTTTGGTGGCCGAACCCTCTATGCCTTGGGCAACTTGCAGTTGCTTCGGCAGCCGAAGCGTATTCCTGTGAAATGTTCCCGAAGCCTTTCTGACGAAGCTATTGCCCGGTACTGCGGCGAGTGTCTGCAACAGGCCAGGGCTGGTGCTGTGCTCATTTCTCCGTTCATCAGTCGGGGAGAGAAGGTTGTGGAGGAAGTCGTTCTTGAGGCTGGTTTCCCCATTGTCAAGTTGCTTGACAATGGCTTCCCGGAATATTATAAACCTTGGGGGCAGCTGTTCGATGCCTGTGTTGCTGGCCGTTTGCTTCTGCTTTCTCCTTATCCGTACCAGACGGAGCACCATACGGTCAGCCGTGCCGTTTGCAATGAATTGAATGAAATCACGAGGTCGCTGGCAACCGTGCTGCTTTAGTGGCTAAATATCCATCTGAAGGTGGCACAGGAACAGTTTTGGGGGACGAAAAGGCTTGATATGTGGGCAAAACGTGTTAAAAAGGGGGATTCTTTTCCGTCTGAACTGTTTTTTTTGTAGTTTTGCAGCGAAAATATACTATAATGTACATGCTTGTGCGCGTGTGTGGGGGAGGCAAGCTTCTGTGTGCCATGTGCATGAGACGATTGCATTGAATGAGACATCGCATAAAAGACATAAAATACGGCTTATTTCAAATCTGGCTCTGGGCAGGGATGCTGTTGGCGGCATGTTCTGTCAGCGAGGAAGTGGATATGGTGGACAAGCGGGGCGGTGAATCGCCCGTGCAGTTCAGCATCTACGTGAGCCAGCCAGCAGAGACGCGTGCCGGTGCCATAGGCGAGGTGGATGATGCCAAAGCCCAGTCGGAAGGCTTTGGCGTGTTTGCGTTTTATACCGACGAGACGGCCTGGACGGACGATGCGGCCATTACGCCCAATTTCATGTACAACCAGCAGGTGGTTTACGGTGCGGATGGCTGGACCTATAGCCCGGTGAAGTATTGGCCCAACGACTTTTCCTCTGCCGCCGTGGATGACCAGGACGGTGACACGGGCAGCAACCCGGCCACGGGCTCGAAGAACGGCGGGCGGCTGAGCTTCTTTGCCTATGCGCCATACGTGGCGGAGGGCACAGGTGACTATGGCATCACCGCCCTGACGGCCAACAACGAGACGGGCGCCCCCCGGGTGACCTACCGGCTGAACCAGGATTCGCCCTTTGTGAAAGACAATGTGGATTTGCTGTGGGGCGTGTGGCCCAACGAGTCGTATCAGGCCATCCTTGGCTATTCCCATGCCACGCCGGGTTTGCCGCCGACCGACCTGACGAAGCCCACCACGCAGGAGGCGGTGAAGTTCCGTTTCCTCCATGCCTTGTCGCAGCTGCACTTGCTGGTGCAGGGGGCTTTCGACGAGGTGACGCCCGGAACGGAAGATGTAGATGTGGAGACGCGCATCCTTGTGAACCACATCAAGGTGACGACTGGTGCTCCCAAGGAAGCCCGGCTGAACCTGTACAACACGGTGGCGAACCAAGCCCGCTGGGAGAAAGTGGGCACCGTGGAGGAGGCCGTCTTGACACTGGACGTCGGTTCGGCCACGCTGCGTGCCGACATCAGGAACAATGCCGACATCACCAGTTACCTGCAGACTGCCAGCAACTTCGACCTCTTGCCCGAAGGCGTGACGGTGGCCGTGAAGCCTGCCGTGGAGGGCGCTTCGGTGGAGGCTGATGCCGACTACGGTTTGCTGTTTATCCCCGCGTCGAAAGATGACCCTGTCGGGGTGACTTTCCAGCCGCTGAATGCCATCAACGTGGAGGTGGATTACCATGTCGTCACCCGCGATGCTTCGCTGGTGCGCAACGATCCGCAGGGATTCTCCATCGTCCACAACTGCATCAACCGCACGCTGACGTTGCCCACGGGCACCTATTTCGAGCCGAGCAAGAAATACACGCTGAAGATGATTCTGGGCATGACGACGGTGAAATTCGATGTGCTGGAAGTAGATGACTGGGAGGTGCCCATCACGCTGTCGCCGTTGGTGCAGGAGATGAACGTGGTGACGAGGGAGCTGGAGTTTTAATTGAAAATTGAAAATTGAAAATTGAAAATTGAGAATTGGTTGATGCAGAACGGACTGAGACATAGATGCAGGTGGCAGGTGGCAGCGGGCATGTTGCTGCTGATGCTTGCTGGAGGTTGTTCGAATGATGAACAAGCCATGACGCCGGCTGCAGAGGACGGACAGCCAGTGGCCTTTGCCGTCTCTGAACAGCCGTGGCGAGGCGAGCAGCAGGGCGTGACGCGGAGCGGCGAAACGCTGACGGCGTTGCAGACCACACCCTACTTTGGACTGTATTGCGAGATGTTCTCGTTTGTGAATCGTCAGGTGACCTGGAGTGCGGAGAGTGAAAGCTGGAGCTTTGCCAACAAGACGCTGCTGTGGCCCAAGGACGTTTCGTCCTTTGCAGCCTACGCCTATGCGCCCTATCTGGATATTGCCGGCGGTGCTTCGTATGCCGACGGCTCGCAGATTACGGCCTTTGCGGCTCCGAATGTCACCTTTGTGCCCCTCCTTGACAATCAGACCGATTTGCTTTGGGCGCATGGTGTTCGCGACGGCCGAAAAGTCAGCCTGGATTTCCGCCATGCGCTGGCCAAGGTGTCGTTTGGCACGGTGAAGAACAATTTTGGCCGCACCATTACGGTAACGGGCATCACCGTGACGGACAAGAGTGGCGACAGGCTTTACCAGAGCGGAAAGCTATCGCTGGCCGATGGCACATGGTCTGACCAGACGCGCTATGATGCCGAACAGACGATTTCCCGTCCAGTCAGTCCTAATCTGGTGATAGACAATGAACAGACAGGCGCACTCAGCCTCAATCCCATCCTTCAGATTCCTGACCCCACGGTGACCGTCACGCTGACGTTCACCTATACGGACGATGACAGCTCGACCTCGACGGAAACGGCGGTGGCCGATGTCGTGCTTGTGCAGGCTACCGACAAGACGCTGAACTTCACCATCGGACGAAACCACGAAGTGCTGATTATCCCTTAACATTGACGGAACATGAAACGGACTGAATCCAACATACTTACTCTTTTGCTGCTCATAGCCACAGTGCTGTGGACAGGGTGCACCGATGACAAGGCACCGGCTGCCGTGGAGACAGCTGACAGCGCCATCCGCTTTGCCGCTGCTGTGGAGCAGCCTGTTACCCGTGCCGGTGCGGCGGGCATGATGGACTATCACTTGCTGGCCTCGTCGGGTTTTGGCGTGTATGCTTTCGGCTATACCGACGATTATGCCAGCTCGCAGACACCCAACCTGTTCTGCAATGCACAGGTGGCCTACACGGGCAGTACCGACCCCGCGACGAATCCCGAAAATCCTGTTGACCTCTATCTTTATCCGGGCAACTGGAGCTATGTCACGGAAAGTCTGCCGCTGAAATACTGGGAACGCGACGAGACCACCCGGAAGGTGTCCTTCTTTGCCTACTCGCCATACGTGTCGGCGGGCAGCGGCGAGACTGGCATTACCGCCGTAAGCGAGAATGTGGCTGATGACCCGAAAGTCAATTATACCATTGCCGAACAGCCCAGCGCGTGTGTGGATCTGCTTTGGGGCGTGAAGAGCACGACGGGACGGCCCTGGACGAATGCCACGCTCGACGAGACGGACGGCCCCGTGCTGCTGACGTTCTACCATGCCCTCTCGGCCATCGGCTTCCATGTGCAGGCGATGGTGGATGCGGATAACAACCTCACCGACCTGGGCGATGAGGCCGACGTGGCTGGTCTGTTGGGCACAGACTGCAAGGTGACCATCAAGAGCCTGACGCTGACGTGCACGTCGGCAACGAAGTTCCGCAAGAATGCCCGTCTGAACCTGAATAACGCTACGGCCTATACGCCCAGTTGGGCCGATTTTTCGGCTGAAGTGGCAGCGCTTGTGCTGGACGGTGGAGCCGGGCATGACGACATTGCCACAGCACTGAAGGACCAGGGTGACATGTCACCATCCGCAATGACGAACACGGGTGTTATGGCTACCGCCAACCAGCAGCTGGTCATCCCCACATCGGGTGGCAAGGAGCAGTTCTTCATGGTCATTCCCGACGGCGATGCAAAGAACTATACGGTCACGCTGGAGTATTATGTCACCTATAAAACTTCGGCAGACACCTACAAGCGCCTGGACTACACAGGCGTAAATGCGGGTACGGTCAACATCAGCGACTGGACACTGGAGGGCAACACCAAGTACTACCTGAACTTCGTCATTGGCCTGAAGACCCTTAGGCTGGACGTCACCGCCGTGGACTGGGCCAACGTGGAGCAGCCTGTCGCTGTCACCATCGAGCGCGGCACCAGTGCCAGCGAGTCGTTGGCCAGGAGGCGGTAGGAGAGGGGGAAGGAATGTACTATCACGAAAGAATTTTTCGGAAATGGACGAAATCACTCTAATACAGAATAGGATATATGAAATCAGAGGTCAGAAGGTGATGCTCGACTTTGACCTTGCCCAGTTGTATCATGTGGAAACGGCGCAGCTGAAAAGGGCCGTTAGACGAAATATGGAACGCTTTGAGGGTGCTGATTTCATGTTTACTGTGACATGGGAAGAACTTTCAAGATGCCAAATTGGCACCTTGAACATGGGAAGAGGCTCCAATATTAAGTATTTGCCATACGCTTTTACGGAATTAGGTGTCGCAATGTTGAGTAGTGTATTGCGTTCTTCCACAGCCATAGAAGTGAATAGAAGCATTATGCGTGCTTTTGTCGTGTTGCGTAATATCACTTTTATACCTCAGGCAAATAGTTATATCGAACTGAAAAAGGAGATAGAAGACTTAAAGAGATACATCGAAGACATACTTACCGACCAGAACGACAGCTCCCTCCGCGCCGCCCCATCGGTTTTGTGCCGCCAAGTAGCAATTAGTATCCATAGAACGAATCGATACATTAGATGATATGAACGTAAGGACTAACAACATATTTCTGCGCACGCTCTGCCTGCTGCTCATGGCTGTGGGAGCAGGGAAGGCGTGGGGGCAAGTGACGGTGGAGACGACACCAGCCTATTATTATTCAGACAATACGGGCGGCACATGGGAGTCGGGCAACACGGGGCGATACACCGTGTCGCAGGCTGACGACAGCAATGACGGCGGCTATGTGAAGATTGCGCCAGTGGACAATGGCAACAATGGGACGAGGGTCTGGACCAAGAGCACCAATGTGGTGTCTGCCGGTATCAGCTATGTATTGGAGTTTGATATGTGGCTGAAGGGCGGTAACGGCGCAATTGCCCAAGCCTCCTGGTTTCAGGTGAACGATGCGCAGGATATAGCCATCAATACCAACGCGAGTCTGGAACGTCTGTCTTCAAGCGTTCTCCATCTTGCACAGAAAACGGCTGGTGGCAATGTGTGGGTTGTCAACAATTCTGCTGATGAGGTGACACTTGACATTGCCAATTGGTATCACTTCCGCTTGATACGTACCAGCGACAAGACCTATCTCACGATTACTTCCAACTCGGGTGCCACGACAGATTTTAATGCTCAAATTACGACCTGCAGCACTGTGGGCGGTCTTGGCGGCATGGAGTTCGCCACCAAGCGCTACTCTGCAGGATTGTCTATCGACAACCTGAAAGTGATGAAGTTGGGATGGGTGGTGAGCGCTTTTGCTGCCAATCTGGCGACCACGAATGATAATAACAAGCCGACAGAGGCGTTGCTCCCAAGTACGCTGTACAAGCCAAGTACGCTCTTTGATGCTACCGGGGCTGTTGTTCAATACACCTATGACAATGCTGTGCTTCAAAACAGTTGGGACATACCCAATTATCCTCCACGCCTGAAGACGACAGGTGTAGGAACTGTGACGGCTACGTTTGTGAAGGCGGAGGAATCAAGTCCAGCGCTCCCATTCGACGGCATCACTTCGGTCTATACAATGAACGTGACCTCGCCTGTGGGTGGCGGCAGCTACGACGCTTCTACAAATACCTATACCTTCACCACCATCGGCACCCTTTCGGCGCGTACCATTGAAGATGTACAGGGGCTTACCATGTCGTTCCGTGGTGGCCCTACGGCTGTGGTTGTTGAGCGGAACAGCATGAAGGTGCTGAAGGTGATAGACGGCAATGGCTATACGCTCCCGAACCTGGGCAGTGCGTCGCGTGTCATCCCGCCAGAAAACAATTGGGGCGGTACGTATTACAAGTTTGTACCATCTATCGGCGGCACTCTGACCATTACGGGACAGTTCGATACCCATCCGAGGATGTACAAAAGCGACGGAACGGAAGAGATGTTGAACACGGTAGGGGAAACGCGCACAGCTAAGCTTGTGGCCGGTGAGACCTATTACCTCTACAATACTTATATGGATGGTGAGACTATCACGGGCAGCAACATCCCCATGCTCCACTCTTTCAGCTACGAGCAGAGCAACACGACGGGACTGGTGTTCCGCAATCCGCAGCCGGTGATTACGGTGGATGTGACGGATGGCAGCTACAGCAACCCCGCAGTCTCGGCAGCAGGTCTGCCCGTGAACTACCGCATTGTGGCGGGTGGCAGTTACGCTACAGTCGATGAAAGTGGAACGGTGCATTTTAATAGCGGGCTGTATGACCCACCTTATTCCGTCACCATTGAGGCATCTACAACTGCCACGGGTGGCTACCCTGCAGCAGCCATCTCCTACACCATCAATCTGGTGAAGCGGACGTGGATTTTCGATGATAATTCCAAATGGACAACCACGGCGGCGGAACTGACAAACTGGAATGGTCCATATAGTTACACGACCAACGGGCTTAATGGCACCAGCTTTAAGCGGGAAGTGCACGCCATCAATTACGCAGAGCTGACCAAGGACGGAACCAACGCGCTGCCTGAGACTAAGGGGCTGCTCTTCAGCAAAGTAGCCAATGACGACCGCTTGTATGTGGCTCCCAAAGACTATTCGCCCAATTTCCTGGCTACCCGTGCCACCACCATCGCCATCGATGACGTGGAGGCAGGCCAGACCGTCACTGTGGATTGGTACGGCGGCAACAGCAGTGCTGTGCTCGACCTCTCGGATGCGGCTGGCGAGAACGTGCGTGGCACGAAGCGTGGCCCCACATCGCTTACGGTTACACAAACGGGGCGTGTCAGCATCATTTCTAATCCTATCGTCTGCTACATCCGTTCCATCAAGGTGTCGTCGCCCACTCGTGCCATCGGTACACTCAACTATGCCAGGACGGTGCTCACGGCCAGTGCTACGGAGGCGCTTGCCGACTACACCATAACCGACGAGACGGGAACCACCGACCTGACCGATGCCTATGGGCCGCTGACCAACTTCAAGAGTACCAATACGGATGCTGTCACCGTGAATTCCACTACAGGACAGATTACGGCTGTGGCTACGGGTGTGGCTGTCATTACGGCTACGGCCACGGCCCTGAACCCTTCTGTCCATCAGGCTACGGTCACTGTGCGTGCAACCGTTGAGGTGGTGAGCAGTGCCAGCACGCGCATCCGCACCATTGACATTGGAGATTTGCTTTATACGACCAGCGGTAGCGGCTCTGACTACAACCGCACCATACCTGGTTTCACGCTGGCTTACACGGGTAGCGTGTCGTGTTCATCGGCGGCTTCCATCACACTGTCGGGCGGTGATGGCAAATTTGTCATCACGCCCCGGCCTCGTGCAGGCGAAAACATCACCATCGAGAAGGCCATTTTCACGGTGAAATCGGCCACGAGTTCACCCCAATGGAAGTTCAATGGCGGCGACGCAGAGAGTGTTGCAACAGGGGCTATTATCAAAGAAAGCCTGAGTAGCAGCAACTTGAGCCTTGAAGTGACGACAGGCAGTGTGGAACTGACAGATATACGCATTTACTACCATTGCTCAAATGCCGACAATGCCGACTACTGTCTTGACGACACAAAGGTGGCCCCTGCCTTCAGTTTTACTACGGCGCATATCATGCGCATACCCGACGACGGCAAGCTGTTCACACAGTCGCCCCAAATCAATAGCCCATCTGCGTTCAAAGCTTCGTTTACCTATGCCTCCAATGCCACAGTCGTGGCCACGGTCAATACAGACGGCACGGGCGGACAGTTGCACAAGGCTGGTGAAGCCGCCATCATTGCCACGTTCAGTGAAACCAAGTATTTTGCACAGGCCACAGCGCAATACACCGTGAACAATACGTTGCTGCCAGGCGAGCAATATGACGGCATCAGCATTGTCAACGGGCAGTTCATCCACGTCACGGCCTCGGCCTCTGCCGACGGCTCGGAGTTGACGCTTGTTCCCACGGGGCCAACTTTGGACAAAACAGTGCTGACCTACGGCAAGGCCCAAGCGCGCAAGAACACCTTTGCCAAGGAAGATGGCGGAAGCGGCATAGTCGTGCTGGCCAACAACAATCCGGCTGGCCGAAATGTCACGGTGAATGCCGTTGTGGTTGTAACACCCAACGTGAAGGCCTGGCTCTACTATGAAGGCCAGGAGGAGAACTATGCCGAGCAGGTGCAGTTTACGGGCTTCAGCTCTGGGCCTGTGAAGGGCTTCCGCGTCATTGACATAGGCGACCCTAACAATATTGTGGAACTTACCGAAGCCTATCAGCTGAAGGTGGGCGCAAGTTATACTCTGACCTCAAGCACTATCTCATCGACAGTCAACACTGCAACAGGCGAAGTATCCTCAAGTGCCAGTGCCGGAACTGCTCAACTGGAACACTTGCTGACAAAGAAGGAAGGTGCAGCCGATGGATATGTAGATGAAACAACTGCAGGCTCGCTTATCAATGTGCTGGCCTTCGGTTCAAGTACGCCCGTAACGTGGAACTTCAAGAACGTAGTTGATACAGAGGGCGGAAGCAGAAAGCTGGGCCAAGGCTGGACTTACAATTCCACGGGAGTTGGTCAGGGGTATTGGTATGGCTACTTCTCAGACTATATGCCCATCCTGACCGACTACACCAACAGCGCCAAGGCAGGCAACAATGGCATCCTGCTGAAAGACGAGTTCCGCTACTATAATTATGATGACATCGGACTGCGTGTCAACCTCTCGAAGACCAACTCCAAGGTCAAGTTCCCCGTGAAGGCGGGCATGGAGATAGACATTGAGGTGGCCGATGCCTCTGCCGACATTACCCATTTGATGAGTAATGTGACCAATATCAGCGGCAGTGCTGCCTCTGGCATGTACATCAAGGAGGAAGGGCGCAACAACGCTACCCATGCCTATTTTCTGGCTAAAGAGGATGGCTGCGTCATCATCAGTGCCATGGATAGGGTGGGCATGTACCTGAAAAGCATTACCCTGCAAGTTCCAAAGATCCACTTCGACGAAGAGATTGTCACGGTGCTAACTTCTGGCGATAATAGTACGGGCTATGTGACCAACACGCCCTACAACGTATCGCTGTCGAACCTTACCTACACCTTTGAACACAATTACACGTCATTTGACACCGACGGCAACACCGAGGCCAAGACTGACGGCACCGACACCAGTGTGGACTTTGCCTCTTTCGAGACGACAGCTGATACCCCCTCTGGAAAAATCAAGCTGGAGGGAACCAAGGAGGGCTGGGTTACGGTAAACGTGGCCAACACTAATCCTGCCCCAGGCCCATTGGAGCCAAGAAGTGGTTCCTATAAACTCTATGTGGTGGATTTCCGTTTCGACCCATCGGCGGCAAGTTTGAACCTTGACGATAATGTAAACAAGGAGATGGGCTTCGACCGTCGTCCTGTCGGTATCAATAAGGTGGCAACCCCCATCAACTACAGCTTTGAGGTACCCGAAGGCTCCAACGCCAAGGCGATGATGAGTCAGTTGACGAATCCCGACCCTGCCCTGACCACCTATCAACTGACGGTCTATAACAAGGGGACCATCAACGTCATAGCCCAGACAGGCAGGATTACGGCCCAATGTGCATTGACCGTAACAGGCCATACCTTCGAAAAGGTGGTGGACGTTTTGAGCGAGAGCGATATAGCAGACAATGATTACATCTATACTATCAACTTGCCTGATTATTACAATGCCGACAACAGCGCTCAATGGAGTCTTGCATGGGCATACGAGGGCGAATTTCCTCAAACGCCAGACGTCACTTTAGACTTGACAATTCCAGATGGCTTAACAGGATATGCCAGAGCGGCATATCCAGGAAAATTGAAGATAAAAGACCTATATGGTACAAGTGCCACTAAGCGCAACCACGGTGCCATCCGCTTCATTGCAACTTATAACGATGGAGTAAATGGTGATAAATACACCCAATTTGTGCTCACGCTTTCTTATCCGGCATCCTCGGGCAAGAAGTGGGATTTCTTCCGTAGTGCCACAGGCTTGAAAGCACAAGCCGACCATGACGACAAGATTGACGATTATGTGGGCACACATCTGAATGAACAGTCCGTTTCGTCCTATACGATAACGGGCACGGGGGAAACAGGCACGGGCACTCATTGGACTACTGATGCCAGCTGGAACAAAATCTACCGTAACGGCGACAAGGAGCCGCGATGGGCATACGGCGGTTCGGTCAAGTGCGACAATGCCTTCATCATAGAAGAGACGGCAGGCTTGCTGATAGAGACATCGCCCAATTCGTTCTATGTTGACAACAACGCCACGGCGGCCTATTGTCACGTGGGCATCCACAGCCACGGCAAGGTGACCATCCCGTCGCTCAAGGCTGGCGACTTCGTAAGCCTGAACCTCAGCCGTGTGATTCCCAACAGTGGTGCCATCCTGAAGGCTACCAACGTGAAAGACCTCCGTGGTATGCCGGTCACCGAGAGTTTCACCATTACCCGTTCACAGATTGACAAGCCAGACAAGCCCGGCTACTACACATTCCAAGTGATGAACGACGGTGATGTCTCGTTCACATTGGAAGACGAAGGCTATCTTGACATTCTGAGTGTCGAAATCTACAACGGCACTTATCGTCACACCCTGAAGGATGTGAAACTGAGCCAGTCGCCAGATTACCCCACTGCACCAATGTATATTCTGAAGGAAAGTGCAGAGGAAGACTCGCTGACACTGGCTTTCTGTCATCCGATGGGCTCTACCTCGGTTGGCCCTGCCGAATATGTGCTGAAAGGCATCAACCCCGACGAAGTGGGACAGAACTTGGCCAGCTACGAGATGAAGTATTACGTGGACGATGAAACCCAGGCTACCCTCGACAGAGAACACCAGAATCTGACCATTGGACTGGAGAAAGACCCGTGGCAGTCCCCCGGTGGGGTATGGTATGAAAACGGTAAGCTGAGAATAGGCAGGGGCTATGGCAAGATTACCGTCCGCATGAACAACTATACGGCCGAGGGCCGTTATCTGATAGGCTATTCGCCAGACTATACGCTCACCGTGGGACACAAGCCGCACCAGACTTACCCCTATACATGGGACTTCACGAACATATCGGGTGGCGAATCGAAAAACAGGCGGAACAATGCCGACAGCAGTGTGGCGAATGATGAAACGACATGGGTGGAGCGTGATGATAATGTTTACGAGTTGAACACCAACACCAATGGCGGTTCCCTCTATGTGCCAGGGGCCACCCTTGTGACGCTTGACCGCGACCTGGGTGAAGACGGAACAAAAGACTATCTGGATTCGGAGGATCACGGTGTTGACGAGTTCAATGGCCTGGGCATCAGTGGCTGGCTGATGTTCAAGGGTGAAGCCACAGGCGTTTCAGCAAAACGCCGTGCTCCGCGCCGTGCTGCAGCAGCTGTGGGCACTGTGGGGTTGCTGTCGTACAAGATGAGTGATTCGAACTATAATTATCAGCAGGAGCTGACTGCTGGTAATGGCACAATTTTCTTTGGCGCGAATAAACGGACGGCTCTGACCGAAGCAAATTGTGGATATGGTTACCAATGCGATGGTGATATGGGCTCCACTAAATATATCCGTTTAACCCCGATGCGTCCGTTTAAAGCAGGAGATATTATCAGTGTGAAGGCTTGCACAAAATTACCAACTCCAGCAGGTATTACACTGTTTGCTTCCAATGAGGCTTTGGCTGACTCCGTTTACTGCACATTAAGCAGTACGGATAGTGAGGAAACATTGTCTTACACGGTTCTGGCAGATGATGCCATTGAGGGTAAGTCCAGCATATACCTTTACAGATACTGGGCAGATGGTGAACCCAGGAAAAAGGGTACGACCGTTTATGTTTCTGAAGTAAGTATCACAGGCAACTACTATGCACCAGAGGTGAGAGCTCTCTATGCTGTTGCCCCCACCACCATCACCATTCCCGACCTGAATGCCGATGGTAAGCAGGACTGGATATACATTCACGCCAGCAAGAAGCCACTGTCCATTACCAACGCCACAGCAGCCGTCGCTGCTGATGGGCTTGATGCCAAGGACGAGCATGTCTATAAGTACAAGGTGACGGCTCCTGGCAACTCCGACGTTACGTTTGCCGGTGATGCTGAAATCTACAAGATTGGTGTGACCCACATACTGAAAGAGATTGCTGCTGTCGGCGGGAAAGGCTGGGCTACGGAGAGCCGCGACCACAGCATCGACCATTCGCTGACGGGCTATTTCACGCTGAACGACGTGAATGCCTATGGCGTGACAGCTGCTGACTATGGCAGCAATGTGACCAAGGTGAATCTGGTCCCCATTGCAGAAGATGGCTATGTGCCAGCAAACACGGGTCTGGTGCTGAAGCTGGATGCGACCACCAACCTGAGCCTGGCCAACGGTGGCAACAAGGTGCCGCTGTTCTACCCGTCCTACACGGCGGCACAGACGACGACGGCGATGGACTTCCCTGCCGGAAACCTGATGCGACCGAATGTGACGGAGCGGATGTTTACCAATGAACGCGAGAATGCCGACGGCACGGAGGCTGACGATGCCGACTACTACCGCTTCATCCTGGCTCAGCGTTACATGACGTGGAAGAAGACTGACGGAACGCTCACTACGCCAACCGAGTTTGAAAGCAAGAACGTTGCGGTGTTCTACCGTATGCACTACTATACGACGGGTGCTGACGGCAAGACCGCTGCTGAACTGAATACCCTTGGAGCCAACAAGGCCTACCTGCTGCTGCCAGCCGACGAGCTGCCCGACCCGCTGTGGAAAGAAGACCCGATGTCACCGGCTCCGCAGCGCTTCATTGGCATTGTGGGCGAAAGCGACATGGCAGATGCGCTCCAGCGAATAAACGCTGACGTTCCGCAGGTGGGCGATGGCAAGACCTACAACCTGCGTGGCCAGCAGGTGAACGATAACGGCCTGTTGCCGTCGGGCATCTACATCAGGAACGGACGCAAGGTTGTGATAAAATAGACGTGATATGACAAGCAGACAATATACCATTCTTTCAATGCTGGCGCTGGCACTTCTGTGCAGCTGTTCGGAGCGGGAGGCCGACACGCAGCCTGTGACCGACGTGGCCGTGAACTTCGGTGTCAACATGGACGACACACGTGCCGGCTATGTAGGCGAACTGGACCTGGAGGTGCTGAAGCGCGACATCACAGGCTTTGGTGTATATGCCTATCACACGGGTACAAACCTGTGGAGCAGCTATGGCAGTGCCACGGTTTGGCCTAATTTCATGTACAACCAGCACGTAGTGAATACAGATGTGCCTACGGGCGAGGTGGATGCAAGTGGCAATGCCTTGTCTGTTCCGATGTGGACCTACGAACCTGTGAAGTACTGGCCCAACGGTTCGGGCACGGCCAATGACGATTGGGGCAGTGGCACGAACCGCGAATATGTCACCTTTTTTGCCTATGCACCATGGGTGGAACTCAATACTTCCGACTTGACGGTGAAGAACGACCCAACAACCGCCCCCGCATCGGGCATTGTGGCCATCAACGGCAGTGAAATGGCCGCGAAAAATGGGCAATACGCCCCCACGGTGGATTATAAACTGTCAACCACCAGCGACAATGTGGACTTGCTGTGGGCAACGCCCCGGCTGAACTTGACAAAGCAACGGGTGGATGAACGTGTCAACCTGATATTCCACCATGCGCTTTCGTCCATGAGGGTGATGGTGCAGCGAGTGTATGACGAGCCGCTGCCAGGTACGGGAGAGCATCCCGACAACGCAACCGATACTAAGCTCTTCCTCAGTAGCCTTACGCTGAGTGGCATCTTTTACAGGGAAGGCCGTCTGCGTCTGGACGACGGTACTTGGACGATGCTGGATGCCAGCGGTGTGAGCAAGTCGTTCAGCTTTGGCAGCAACGACATCAACGACACCATCTCGGGCACGCTCTCGGCGGATGCCGCCATCATTCAGGACGTGGAGCTTGACAAGTGGGGGCGGAAGTGGAAGAGGAACGGCGACGGTACCACCACGCTGGATGCAGACGGCACCATCGTGCCGGGGGTCATCGAGACACCGCGTCTGCTCCACAAGAACGGTACGGGCTTTTTCTTTATTCCACAGGAAGGCGTGACGCTGACGCCGCACCTCACCTATTCCTTCGTCACCCGTGACGATGCCCTCGAACTGAACTATCTGGAAGATTCTGGCATTGGATTCGACCGCCCGACGGTGCACCGCTATTCGCGCATCACGCAAAGTGTGACGGGCGACGAGATTAACCTGGGCACACTGGAGGCTGGCAAGCGCTACGTCCTGCTTTGCCTCATCGGCGTGGAGCACGTCAGTTTCGAGGTCATCAGCGTGGAAGACTGGGATTTCCCCATCCGTTTCACGCCGGACCTGAAAGACTGGAACAGCAGTGAGCCTATAGAGAAAGTTTTGAACGAAAGCTAAGATTCTAAGACAATGACGAAAAGACCTCTCATATTCTGGTTGTTGGCTGCGACTGTTCTTGTGGCTTGCACCGATAAAATCGATTTGGGTTTGGACAGTGGGCAGGCCGAGGATGCTGACGGCATCCGCTTCAGCCTTGGTGTGGTGGAGCAGGCTGACCTGCTCTATCAGCTGGGGCAACAGACCCGTGCCGCAGGTATGGCCCCCGACAGCAGCATTGTCGAGGCCAACACCTTTGTCAGCCATCCCCTCGTGGGTGGTTCTGCCGACTTGCAGGTGCACCGTATGCCCCTGCCATTGGTGGGCATCCATCCCCGCACCGTGTGGGCCACAGCTTCGGCTGGCGATGCAACCCGTGCCGCCATGACTGATGCGGTGAGTGACGGCGGCCTCTACTTCCACGACTCGCTTACCGTTTGGGGGTGTGTATATAATCCAACGGAGCCCATCAAGACAACGGATGAGGAATATGATAAAGACCATCCCGAAGAGCATTACCACCGCTTCCTCTTCAAGAGTACGCTGGAGAAGAAAATCCGTGGCTGGCGTACCTCTGTTCATTGGCCATACGATGAGGGGCGCGGCAAGTGGATGAAGTTCTATGCCATTGCGCCAGCCCTTGAAAGTCTGGAAGACCTGACCATCGCCTCGCAGCCTGCTTACGATTCCTCTTCCGACCAATTCACGCCCCCCACGTTCACCTATAAGGTGCCTGATGTCGCCATGCAGCGCGACCTGCTTTTTGGAAGTTCGGAAGCCGTCGATGTTGTGGCTGGCCCGCCTACGCCCGACGACGAGACGCTCTATCCCGGAGCTGGCACAGAAAAGCAGGAGCACCTCGGCCTGGACGACAAGATTGTCGGCTTGCAGTTCCGTCACATCCTCACCGCTGTGCGCTTTGCCCAGGGCAAGATGCCCAAGGACTATGTCATCAAGCGGATTGAACTGACCAACATCTGTAACCAGGGCACCTACAACCCCACCACCCCGGCATGGAGCGGTCAGACTGGTTCGGCCACCTACACCATGAACCCCTTCAAGACCATCACGGCTTGGAACGAAGGGGAGAACGTGTATGTGAACGACTCGGTGCTTTTCCTGCTGCCCCAGACGCTGACGGCCAGTCAGCAGCTGCGCGTTACCCTTGCCCACAAGGACGACCTGACCAGCGAACACATCGTTTCTGCCGCATTGACCGGCGACATCTGGCAGCCTGGCTACACCGTGACCTACAAGATTACCATCGGCGAGTTGAAGGGCGACTATTATCTGGTAGTGCAGAAGAACGATGCAGCCTACAACACTTCGGGCGACAAGACAATACCTGTTGACAATTCCACGGCGAATGAAACGCAATACACCCTGGGCAGCAAGGCTTTCGACCACTCTACAACGCTTTCTTCCGTCACCTACACCATTCATAGTTTTCGTAATTACAAGAATTATCAGAATGAAGCAGTCGGTCAGAACACTCACCATGCTGTACAGTGGCAAGTGAATGGCTTTTCAGAAACAGAAGACGGTTCCTACACTGCCGCCCGTCCTGCATGGCTGAACAGCATTACTGGCTGGGACAATACAGGAGACGCCTCCACGGGTCCACAGACCGGTGGCCATAACAAGAGCATAGAATGTCAACTGACCGCACAAAGCTATGCCCTTAGCACTCAGCACGACCTTATTCTGGCTGAGAACAAAGTCGGACTCGACCGCAACGAAGCAACCTACTTGGACCTGACCACCAAACAGCCCAACGGCAACGGTGCCAACAATATCAGCCAGACAACAGCCAACTGCTACATTGTCAACTCCCCCGACAAATTCACTTTCCCCTGCGTCTATGGAAATGCCATTGAGGGTGGCACAACGAAGGCCGACCCCGCCGTACTCAATCCTGCAGGCTGTATCGACCACGCAGGGAGAGTCATCACCTCTCCGAAAATCATTGACCAGGTCAACTATGAAACTACGATGGATGAACCTTACGGCATTGACCAAATCAAGCGTACCAAACTGAAGGTTGAATACAACCACTCCGACGGCGACATCAGGGCAAGTCTCCTCTGGCAGGATAATAGCCATACCCCCATCAGCGGTGTTGTGCTCAACGGTACGAAACTTACAGACTACTCCATCCGCTTCCAGGTCAACACCTACTCTTCTGGTGGCAAAAACCTGCTTCCGCCCACCAACGCTCTCATTGCCTTGGAAGGCAAAAGGAGTGTAACACAAGTGTCTTATCAGATTTATGAATCGGATGGCGTCACGAAAGTGGGCGATGAAGTGGCTGTCGGTATGACTGAAACTTCCAGCACTTGGGATATTCTTTGGACCTGGCATATCTGGGTGACCGACGAAGTCTATCCAAACAACGCCACCTATCTGTCTGGAATCGACCGATACTATCCTTCTTACAATTCTGCCACTACATCTAAGGTCATCACCCTCTACGACAATACTGGAGTTCCTACGGGAGAGAAACTTCTCCCCGTCAATCTCGGCTGGGTGCCCGACGACATGGATTTTGGTCTCTATGAAGACCGTGAGGTTTGGGTGGAAATTCAGCAGACCGAAGGAACCCCTGTCCAGAAAATCCACCTAAAGCTCCGCCAGGAGGCACGCCAAGACCTCGTTACCGGCACCAGCATGGTGTATCAGTGGGGCAGGCCGACGCCGCTCGACCCCAAGATTCTTTTGCCAGGCAAGCCCGATGCGCTGACCAGCCAGACGGCAGCAGCTGTGGCGGACTTCCTGAAATATCCAGACAAGAAGCTGGCTTACGGCGGCGATGCCGCAAACTGGTGGAACACGACGGCGGGCGACTATGCTTTCTGGGGCAGCGGCACGAAGACGCTCTACGACCCCTGTCCTGTGGGGTATCGGTTGCCCTCGGCTGCCCTCTTCAAGGTGTTCTCCATGACACCCGATACTGACCCCACCAGCGGATTCGACCTCAACATGTGGGACGGCAACGGCAGCAGTGCCAGTGGCGGCTACTTCTATGCCACGGCGCACACTGCCCTGACCGATGCCGACCGCTATGGACCTATGGTCTATATGCCTGTGACGGGCTGCTGGGTGGGCACAAGCCGGCAGCATGATGATACGGGCTATTTCTGGACGTATGGCCGAAGCGGCAAGAAGGGTATAGCCGTGCAGATTCGTCCCCAGAAGTACAGTCCGGGCTTCATCAAGTTCTCGGCAACCAATAACTACGGGGACGCACTGCCAGTTCGCCCCGTTGCTGAATAGAAAACGCCTCGTGGCTGCCTGAACGGCCACGAGGCGTTGCAATAGCAGCACCGAGGTGATTTTTTTCTGACGAAACGGTGTGACTGCGCCAGCGGCAGGGAGCCTACCACTGGTCGGTTTTTCTGCTGGGGTCGAAGACCACAGTGATGGTTTCGGGGCCACGCACCTTGTCGTCGCCGGGCATCAGCTCGTCAATGAAGGCATAGCAGTAGATAAAGCCGCTCTCCCACTTGATGTTCATCTGCAGAAGGTTGACGGTGACACGGGCGGTGAGCTCAATTTTGTTGCCTGAGCCGTCCAGCTTGTAATCTCCGTTCTCATCTACCTGATAGCCCTTGGCCGTGATGCTGATGTTGGGTGCGTTGTCGTCCAGCAATTGTTGAGGCACGGCGAGGATGATGTTGCCCTCGGCATAGTTGTAGTGCTTGCCGGAGCCCTGGCGGTCAAGCAGTTCCTTTCCTGTATCTCCTGTGATGGCGTAGCCGAGCGGATTGCTCGTCGTCCAGTTTTTGCCATCTTGCAGCTCTTCTGCTCCAGGGTCGGGCATGGCGGCTGTCGTCTGATATGCTGGCGTGTCCTCAAAGTAGTTGTACATATAGTTCTCGTTGAGCATGACGCGCTGGCCTTCTTTGTTGAAACGGAACCAGTAGGGATTCATGATGTAGTGGTTGACGGTGGCGCTGCCCAGTGTGCCCGCGTCTTCGTAGCCCTGCTTGGTGGTGTAGGTGCCAGTGACGGCGTCGTAGGTGACGGTGGGGGTGAAGACGCAACTGGTGTAGATGTTGTTGAACGACATCTGGTAGTCTATTTCGGCACGGCGGCGTGTGCCTGTCACGTCCCAGACATCACCATTGCGGCTCCAGCGGACGCTATTGGTCTCGTCGGGCACTTTCAGGCCAAGGGCCACAAACTCGTCTTTTGTCAGTGAGGACTTTCTCGTGGTGGTTTGTTCCACTTCGTTATCTCCTTTCTTGGTATATACATTGCCATAGACATCTGTGATGGTGCCATTTTCAGCCCAGCTGTTGTCGAACCATGTGGCATCGGCCAGCAGGTCATTCCCCTCACCGTCTTTCTGGTACACCACTCGGTCGGTGCCTCGGATGAAGGCGTAGAGGCGAACCTGTGCCAGCATGTGGTGGAAGCGGAACTGCACGGGTGTGGGGCGGAAGCCCCCCGCGCCGTCGCTGACGATGGGGTAGCCCTCGCGGTCGCAGTCGGCCACCAGTTCGCTGATCATGAAGTCGCTGTGTTCCGACGCATCAGGCGTCATGGTGAACTGCACCTTGCCCATGCCGCCGCCACTGCTGACTCCCGTTGCGCTGGTGTTGATGTGGATGCCGTATTCGCCTGGTGCGCCCGTGGTCACGGTGGGGTTGTAGGGGTAGTAGGCCCAGAAGGTCAGCTTGCCGTAGTTGTCGCCTGTCTTGTTTGGCCAGAAGCGCACCAGCGAGTCTGTCGGCGTGTAGGTGCCAGCGTTTTTCGAGTCCGTCATGGTCTTGGAACTGTAGTAGTTCAGCGGATTGACATTGCTGGCGACGGGGCCGATGGTCATGGGCTGGTTATACATGAAGTTGGCTGTGGCCTTGCCGGCATCGGTGGCTGCCTTCCAGGTTTGGCTGCCAGTGTGTCCGCCGAAGATGCCCACACGGTAGGCGCGCTTCTTCTCGGTCAGCACGCCTTCGCTGTTGAAGCCCCAGTAGCTGCGCTCCTTGGTTTCGGGCAGGTGAGTTTCGCGGCGGTTCACCAAGGAGCCGTCGGCTCGCGTGGCCGTTTCACTGGCCACGACGCTGGCCGCGAAGCTGATGGCGGCTTCTTGCTCCTGTGCTGGTTCTGTGGGTATGCTTTCCGTGCCGTCGTCGTTCCAGTCGGAACAGGCGGCAAGGGTGAGGAGCAGGAGGGGAATGTATCGTTTCATCTCTTTTTCTTTTTAATTTTATAGGGGCTATAAAAGCTATAGAAACTATAGGCTATTTGACAATTACTTTCTTGTGGCCGAAGATATAGACGCCCTTGGGCAGGCCAGGATGGTTGCGGCGCAGGTTTTCGGGTGTTTCGTTGCGGGCCACACGGCGGCCTTGCAGGTCATAGACATCGCAGGGCCAGGGCTCCGTGTTGTCCTGTTCGAAGAGGTCTGGTTCGTCCGGCTCTTCCGGGGTGTCAAGTTCCTCTTCCGGCTCGTCATCGAAGTAGATGACGAGGCGAGGCTTGGCTGGCGCTTCCCCTGAAGTGCTGTTGTGGACGTAGTATGCCTTGTTGTGATAGACATACTTGTTGCTGCGCTGCTGGTATGTGGCGTTGCGGGCTGTAGCCCAGTGCGACTGCACTTTTTCACTCTTCTGGAGATATGTAAGTGCATCGAAGGCTTTAGCGGTCAGGGCAGAAGCCGTTTCGGACACTTCAGAACCATCCGTCCAGTAGCCACGGTGCCAGTTCTCATTGGTGTAGAAGCCGACAGCACCGTCCTTGTTGTAGGCATAATAGTCGAGCGACCGCTTTTCTCCAGACGTGTTGCTCCAATATGCCTTGTTGTTATTGTCTGGATCTTCCACAAACGGCATACCCAGCACCATGATGTTCTGATCAGCGGCATCAATCGTCCTCCTGATGCCCTCGTTCTTGCTGGCATCGTTGGTCTTGGCATCAATCATGGCTGTGGTTAATGTCTTTTCCAGATATTCGCCGTAGAGGTTAATCTTGGCGAAGCTTTCAGGGATGCTGGTTGGCTCGATGTTGGGCAGGTAGAGGTCCACGTGCGGGGCGCTCGTCATGGTCGTTCCGTCCTCCTTCGTGATGGTCGTGATGGGCTTGCTGGTGCGGATGACCACAGGCCAGCCGGCAGGAATGAACTGCGGGTTGCCCATGTTGTTGAGCTGGCTGACGGAAGTGAGCTGTAGGGCCTTGGGTTGCGGACTCTCCTTGATGTTGGTGAAGGCAGCGTCAGCAGTCGTGCTGGACAGACGGGTGTCGAAGGGTACGTAGAGCGAGGCGTAGTAGTTGTTGTCTTCTGTGCCGTTGCCCAGTCCGGTGCTGGTGTCGGGCTTCTGTCCGCCCTTGTTCACGCTGACGCGCAGCGGCATCTGGTTGTAGGGCCACTGGGTCTGTATGCCCACAGGCTGCAGGAGCCACTTGGTGTCCTGAATGCCGTAGTTGATGTCGGCAATGTCCCAGTATTCCGCACTTGTCGTACCGTAGCTGTCGCCAATCTCCTTCAGTTCATTGTCCTTGTGGATGGTGATGCGGTAGCGGTGGTTGGCATCGATGCAGAGGTAGTGGGTCTTGAGGTTCTCGGCCACGATGTCGTCCCAGCCGGTGAGCACAGTGGAAGTGCCTTCTTTGGTATCGCCAATATTATACTTGTTCAGGCGCATGGTGATGGCTGTGCCGCCGATGTCGTTCAGGCGGAAGTCGTCATCATACCCACTCTCTGCTTCAGCCGAAGTCTCTACAAGTTTGGTTACACCGTAGGTAGTATCTACGCCCTGCTTGCCGCCCGCACGGCCACGCAGACGCAGCCCCTGTGTGCCGATGTAGTAGCGGTCGTAACTGTCATTAGTCGGCGTGAAGTAGAAGATGCTCGATGGGTCGTACTCGGCGGGCAGGATAGGAATGTTGCCGCGCATGGCTGGGTGAGGCTCGATGTCGCGCTCGTAGTGGCTGCTGCCCTCCAGGCTGCGTATCTTAGCGTTCAGGTCCTCGAAGGTGCTGTGGGTGGTGTGCTCCTCGTCGGTTTCGATGAAGTGGAGCCAGCGGCTGCCGCTGACAAGCTGCTTGAGGGTCGCATCGTTGCTGTCGTCGTCTTCGTAGCCCCTGTAGTCCATCTCCGACTTATGGCGGTAGCCGCTGATGTAGCGCGGCCCCTGTATGCCCACCGTGCCTGTGCCGTCGAGGTTGGCTCCGTCGGCATCGAGTGCCTTGCGCGAGAAAGCCTGGATGCGGTAGTAGCCCTTCTGCAGGGGCACGAGGTTGTTGCTGACGAACTTCAGCGGGAGGTCGTCATTGCTGGTGGGGCGTGCATCGGTGTAGAGCAGTTCGCTGCTGTACGGGTTGCCGCTGCCGCCGCGCTTATAGAACTTGCCGCCATAGACCAGTTCACGTGCGCGGTCGATGGTGGTGAAGTTGTCGGTGAGCACACTGGCATCGGTGCGGTAGGTCTTCTTGAAGTCCTGCAGCTGGTTGTAGAGTTCGATGTTCTCAAACTGGTTGGCAATGGCAGGCTGCAGACCTCCCACATATCCAGCCCGCTCGAAGTAGGGCAGCAGCTGTTCTGGGGTGGTGATCATGCGCCAGTTGGCATCCTTGTCGCTGCGGATGTCAGAAGCATTGGCATAGTACTTCAGTTCTGCGGTGTGGTCGCTGAGGTTGTGTACCATGTAGAACGAACTGAAGGCATCGCCCGTCTGTTCGATGTAGGCACTGGTGGGGTGCATGACGAAGGAGTTGGTCCAGTTTCCGGCAAACATCTCATACACAGCGTTGCGTGCCGCCCAGGTGCGGATTTCTTCAGGCGTCTCCTGTCGGCCATAGTGAATGATGCGCTGGTCTTTGAACCTTACGTCGCTGACTGCACCTGTATAGGTGGCTGCATCCACGGCGTTGTCGGTAGGCGTAACGACATCTGCGGCATAACTGCCGTTGATGGTCACCTTGTTGATGGAGTCTTTCTTCAGGCTGCCGTCTTTGATGGTTTGTATTGTCGGCAACTGGCCTGTAGTCGAAACGACCACGTGCGCGGTCGATGGTGGTGAAGTTGTCGGTGAGCACACTGGCATCGGTGCGGTAGGTCTTCTTGAAGTCCTGCAGCTGGTTGTAGAGTTCGATGTTCTCAAACTGGTTGGCAATGGCAGGCTGCAGACCTCCCACATATCCAGCCCGCTCGAAGTAGGGCAGCAGCTGTTCTGGGGTGGTGATCATGCGCCAGTTGGCATCCTTGTCGCTGCGGATGTCAGAAGCATTGGCATAGTACTTCAGTTCTGCGGTGTGGTCGCTGAGGTTGTGTACCATGTAGAACGAACTGAAGGCATCGCCCGTCTGTTCGATGTAGGCACTGGTGGGGTGCATGACGAAGGAGTTGGTCCAGTTTCCGGCAAACATCTCATACACAGCGTTGCGTGCCGCCCAGGTGCGGATTTCTTCAGGCGTCTCCTGTCGGCCATAGTGAATGATGCGCTGGTCTTTGAACCTTACGTCGCTGACTGCACCTGTATAGGTGGCTGCATCCACGGCGTTGTCGGTAGGCGTAACGACATCTGCGGCATAACTGCCGTTGATGGTCACCTTGTTGATGGAGTCTTTCTTCAGGCTGCCGTCTTTGATGGTTTGTATTGTCGGCAACTGGCCTGTAGTCGAAACGACCACGTTGTTCCAACCCGTACCATTGATGGTGGCATAGCGGTTGTGCATGACGAAGCCGTAGGGGTCGCCTTCGGGTGCCCACAGGTAGTTGTTGGTGTAGTGGGCCTCACGACCGTGGCGTGCACCGATGCCGTCCTTGTAGGAGAAGTTCATCAGGCCGTCATTGTCGTTCTGTGTGAGCATGGAGTACCAGGCCGTGGTGTTGCGTCCCTTGTCGGCAAAGCGGAACTCTTCGGGGTTCACCGTATAGACCACGTCGATGACGACCATGCGGTTGCGGTGGCTGTCGTCCAGTTTCTTGATGACCTTGCCGTTCTGTGCCACCACAGCTACGTAGCCACGGGCTGTGGGGTCTTCCGTCACAGACACCCAGTCGATTTCCTTGGCTATCTGCTCCACGCCGTTCTCGTCGATGAAGGTCTTGGGCGTTACGCCGTCGGCCTCATAGACAATGCGGTCGCTGGTGACGGAGCGGAGCACGTCGCGCTGGTAGAGCGTGTAGTTGCAGAACTGGCGCTTCATGTACCAGGGCACAGTCAGCGTGTTGCCGATGCCCACGTTCTTCACGCTGTAGTCGCTGATGCTGTCGGTCACCACGTCGCGCAGCGAGGCCTGCTTCAGGAGTGTCTTGATGGTCTCGTCGCTGGTCGCAGCCGTAGTCAGACGGTCTTTGATGGCTGTATATACACCTTCAGTCTTGATGGTGTCGCCATTGGCATCGAGGGTAGCCGTGGTCAGATAGTCCGACTTGAGGTCGGTCTTTGCTGTGTTCATCGCGGCTGGGTACTTGTACTTCAGGTACTCCAGCAGGTGGCGGTCGATGGTCTCCTTGGCAAAGTTCTTTTCCTTGACACCTGCCAGCTGTTCAAATGTGTCGATATAGTCCAGCGAATGTTGGTGGGCAATGACCAGGTGATAGACCACCCAGTTGGCATAGCTCATCAGGTCTTTCAGGTAGAATGGCTTGACTGTGGCTGTCTCTTCGTTGAAGAGGTTGCCTGTCGGGTCATTGGGCGAAGCCGCGCCTTTCAGCTTGAGATATTGCAGTTCGGAGTCGAGGTCCTTGTTGTCGGCAGCTCGGTCGAAGGTGACGAAGAGGATGGCCCCCCGATAGGTTGGGCTGGTCTCGTCGTCGTCAATCAGAGCCAGGTAGTAGGTATAGACAGGGGTATTAGCCACGCCGTTGGTCTTGGCCGTATAGACAATGTTGCCGCTGGCGTCAGTATAGACGTTCACGGTCTTTCCGTTCACTACGGTGGTCTTTGGCAGTCCCTGCACGATGGCCCAGTGGCCTTTCTCCGTGGTGGAGAAGACGATGCCGTCGTCCTCGTCGTAGGTGAGGGCCGACTTGGAGTTGTTGAGGTACTCGGCATAGTTCTTGAATTCGAAGTCGTAGGGGTCGCCCACAAGGCTCCACTTCTGCCGGTCGTCCTCGGTCTGCGAGCGCTCGTCGGCAAAGGCTTGGGTTGAGCCGGTGTGGCTGTTGATCCAGCCGTAAGCATCGGTGGCTATTTCCTCGCCCGACTTGTATTCCACCTTTTCCCTTTGCGTATAGACTTCGTTCACGATGTGACCGTCGGCGTTGTACTCATAGTGGTCGAAGACGGGCTCGTAGGTGACGATGCGCACATTTGTGCCCTTATAAATCTGTTCCCACTGATAGTAGGCATTCGACCAGTAGTAGTCATCCTGCTGGGCGTTGTCCTGCGAGGTGAAGAACTGTGCAGCGTCTTCTTCCACTTCATAGACGTAGGCTATCTCGTAGTACTTACGCCCGTTCAGATCGATGATAACCATATCCTTGCTCAGCGTCTCGTCGTTGAACGTGGCAAGTGCGTGAAGGTTGTCCCCCGTGAAGTTATTCAGATTCTGTACCAGCGTGTTGATTTCCGTTGTGCGTGCTGTGGCATCGCTCGATGTGGGCGCATTGACCATGGCTTGCGAGTAGCTGGGATATTTAATCTGGTAACATTCCACGTAGTTGCAGCCATAGCGGCGCAGCATGTCGGGCAGCGACTTATAGACATCGCCGTAGGTCACTTCCACATGCTTGAGCGCGGCCTTCAGTTCGCCGTTCCTGTTGTAGATGCGCACGTTGGCATCGAAGCAGTCGTTGTCTGCATTGTCGTCGTCTTCTGCCACGGCGGTGCGAATGGTGGCTTTCTGGATGTCCTTGGTCTTGGTGCTGAGGCTGAAGGTCTCCAGCACATAGCTACTCTTGGTGTCAGTCTCGTTCAGCTTGCTGAAGTCCTTCCTGATGATGCGCGCATAGTCGTTGGTCATGTTGCGCGGGTCGCTGTTGGTGTAGTCGCCCACCAGTTCTTCATCTACACTTTCCAGTTTGGGCGAGGCCGTGCGTATGAAGTAGTCGCCCGCTCCGCCCGTCTTGCACATCATCAGGCTCCACTCCGTGTTGCCGTTGTCCACGTTGCCGCCTGTGCCGTCCTCGCCGTATGCGAGGTTCACGTTGGTGTCGCCCAGCTTGGTGTAGTTGTACCATACGTTCTGGCTTACGTCGTCCACCCTTTCTTGGGTGGCGTTCTGGGCATAGCCTGTGCCCACCCAGAAGTTGCTGTTGTCAACAACAGTGCGCGGGCTGCCATTGTCTTCCCAGCGGCGGCGGTTGATGATGGTAAACTTGTAGGGGTCGCCGATGAAGGCCCAGTGCAGGCCCTTGATGCCGATATCCCAGCCCGACGGCAGGGTTCCCGATACATCGGTATTGGTGGGGTAGTTGGTGATGTGGGTTGTGTCGTTCTCGTTCCCCTCTCCGTCCAGGTGCGTCTTGTCGTAGTAGAGCCATGTGCCCGCCACATTAACGTCGAGCCACTGCGGCTCCATGCTGGCGTTGGTAAACTCGGCCAGCGTGGTGAACAGGTGGATGTCGTCTTTCGTGATGTCATCGACCTCATAGGTGACGCAGAACTTGAACGAGGCACGGCACTTGGTGTAGTCATTGTCCTCCTCCAGCTTGAATTTACCTTCCAGGGAGGCGTTGCCGGCAGCTTCGGCCTCAGCCTTTGTGTATATCACAGGGTCGCCGTTGGCATCGTACTTCGTGCCCTCCTGATATACCCAGCCGTTGGCTATGGTGTGGACAGGGTCAACCTCCTTGCAGTTCTGCAGGTTGTAGGCCACCTCATTCGCCAGCGTGAAGGGGAAGCTGCCGCTATTCCATGCGCTGTTGTTGTTCTTTTGATATTCCAAATCGCCATACTTCACATACTTGCGCTGCAAGTGGCGTGGCACTTCAGTGAGCGTCTCGCCCAGTCCGAAGTACTCTGAGAGTTCTTCCTTCACGACGGGGTCACCCACATGGGCATCCTTATACACAGTGAAATAGACCTTGGTGGGCTGTTTCAGGCGGATGACGCAGTTCTCGTCGTTGGCATAGTGATAGCCCTGATACTTGCCATACTGCTGGATGGCGTTGAATTCGTCGTAGCTCAGGTTGATGGCGTATGCCTTGGGGTTCTCGCTCTGGGCCTCGCGGTAGGTGCGCTTGATGCCGTCGTGGGCCAAGTAGTAGAACACGTCGCGGTAGCCCAAAAGCTGGTTGTCGGCGCGGAAGCGCAGGGCAAATGTCTCGGGGTCTTCCGATGCTGCGGGCACCACTTCCCAGTAGAAGTCGGAGTAGTACGGCTTGCCGTAGTTGTTGTTGTCCACCTCTATTTCGTTGCCCTCGGCATCGGTGTAGATCAGCGTCTTGCGTTCATCGATGAAGCTTTCGTCGGGCGTGCGGAAGTGTACGCAATCGACCACGAACTGGAAGCTGCTCTCGGTGGGGTCGAAACGGCACAGGTTGCCCTCTGGTTCGTCGTTCAGCAATGCATACTGCGTGCAATAGACCTGCAACTTGTAGGGGTCGCCCACGAAGTACCACTTCAGGTTCTCTGGCGTAGATTCCATGCGGTTTTCTGTGCTCTTGTACTGGCAGTAGTTGAACTGTTGGCTGGTGTCATAGACAAATTCACTGCCGTTCCAGCGCATCTTCTCGGCCAACACTTCTCCGTGCACCTGTCCAATCTGGTCCTTGAAGGTGGCCGTCTCGTCGAAGTAGGCATGGTGTCCTGTGTCGTAGGCCGGTTCGCTGCCATTCAGCATTTTCGGGTCGGCAAAGTCCATGAAATAGACATGGTCGTTGTTGGCCAGCATATCCTGCACTTCGGCTGTTGTCGGACGCTGCTTGAGGAACTTGTCGGTCGTCACTGAATATTTGAAGTAAATGGTCATAGGAGCAGAGCCCTGGGGGACCTGTGCTCCCGGAGGCCCTACCATGATGGTTTCTCCAGTTGTTGGATTCACTGCATAGTAGTTATACATGGCCTTGCCAACGGAGTTATAGACGATGTTGCCTTCATCATCAGTCAGTATGGAGCCGCGCACGGGGCAATAGGGCAGGGTGATGGTGCCCTCGTTGCGGTAGTCGTCTTCGTAGAGTTTGTAGTCGCAGAACTTGCGCTGCAGCTCCAGGGGCAGGTCATCAACGGTGATGACATCCCCCTGGACATACATGCGGTCGTCAGCTGAAGAATACATACGCACAGTACCGGAGGGCAGGGCATCGATGAACTGCGACCATGCTTGCTGCTTGGCGGCAGTTGCTGGCCCGGTAATAAGTCCAGCATCGATGGAATCCTGAACGGCGACAGGATAATTGCCCAAGTAAGTGCCCGATGCCTTCCCATCTGATGTCGTTCCAATCTCATCATCCCGTTTCAGCACGATGCGTACATTCTCGAACTTTGTCGGTTCGTAGGGCAGCACCTGCAGGTTGTAGTCTGGCGTGGTGTTGTCGGTGGCTCGCGTCTGCAACATCACCTCGTTGGCTTTATCCACGGTCGATTTGTCCATGCGCCAGTAGAGTGGCTTGCTGTCGATGGCAGGCACGGTGGGCGTTCTGAAGATAGACGATGCAGGAATGGAATCGGTATATTCGCTCGTGACGAGGCTGAAGGTCTTGTCGCTGTTTGCGCCCTGTCCATTGGCCAGACCCCAGCGGTAGTGTACGGGTGCCGTCTCGGTGTAGGGTGGCGTGTTGACGGCATACTCCGTGGTGGAACCCGATGTGCTGGTCAGCGTGGTATAGCTGACGAGGTGGTCGCGGTGGGTTTTGACGAACTCCTTCTGTTCGGTGATGCTGTTATAGGTTTCCTCCACCACCGAGTTGGCGTTGAAGATGTACAGGTCGTAGGGGTCGCCGGCAAAGCAGAACAGCCAGTTCTTTTCCTCGAAGACGGAGTGGTCGTTGTCGCGGTATGCCTCGGCACAACGGCTGTAGGGCCACTGCTTATAGTTCTTCGCCTGGTCTTTGTATATTCTGTAATCGTTGTTGAGCCACGAGAGGCGTCCGTTGTCCTCACGGCGCAGGAAGTACTGACCGTTGCTGTTTGTGTAGTCGTTATCGGTCTTCAGCACCATGAAGTAAAGGTAGTCTTTGCGTGGCAGCCGTTTTTTAGTACCCACAACTTCTGTCAGCTGGTCGTAGGTGCTAATCTGGAACAACGCCTCAGCATACTGCTTGTTGTCAAGCAACATACGTGTTGTTTCACGGTCCCATCCCATACGGTTGAAGGGGATACCATCGGGATCGACAACATAATTGCCTTCATTATCTACCAATATGGTTTGTCCTGTTGGGTCAGCGGGGTCTCTCATGAAGTGTGTCTTCACCTTGTAGTCGATGTAGATATCGACCCAAGTATTCTCTTTTACTGCATCGCTCAAGTTGTCAATGTACTGGAAGTAGGGGAACAGCTCTGTGCCGGAGTTGACATCCAGATTCTTCTCCACAGCACCTTCCGTACCTTTTTCTACGGGGCGGCGTTCAGCGTCATTGTCATCGTTTATGACATAGTACGTTACGGTGTAGTCACAGTACTTGCGTAACAGTTCTTCAGGAATCTCGAACAGGTCACGAGCCATTGTTTTCGGCTTTTCCACTTCCAGTTTCCGTTCGTCAATCTTTGTGGTCAGATGGAAACGGTAATTGTGGGTGGTGACGGGGAGGAACTGAATGGAAAGGCCATTGCTGGCATTGGGAGCATTGTAACTGCTCTTATACCATGTGCCAGTTCCGCCAGTAATGAAATAATATGTGTTGTCGTCGGAGATTCGTTTCTCGTGGGGCACAAGTGTCATCAGGCGGTAGCTGCCGTCTTCATGCCCGACGATGGCGAAACGGTTGCACCGATAGGCTCTGAAGTCCGCCTGTGTCGTAGCGTTGTCGTTAGTATATGTGTCAACATCGTTTTCTGTCCACACTTCATAAGTATGGTTTCCATAGAGCCATGGGCAGAAGTCTGTCAAATAGCCTATGGGACTTGTCATAGGAGTATTTGTTGAAGCTTCTTTCGAGAGGAACTGGCTCTGTATGGTCACGTTGTATGGATCGTTTCCGGCCACAAGTTTCCACTGGTATTGGCTTGTTGTGTGATTTGTAGCAGCATTGCTATTGTTCTGAACCGTACTTTTTGTTACAGAACGGTCGTAGAACATATAGTTTACTGTGCCCTCGTTGTTGTGTGTAATTTGGTATTTCACTGTGCCGCTGAGGTCAAGTCCTCCCACTTTTGGCGTGTAGTCGTAACGCACGTAGATGGTGTTTGTGGCGTATGGGAGCGTAGATTCCTCTTTCTTCTCCGTGTCGTCGAATACAAATTGAGTACTCCAGTTCCCTATGGTGGAGAACGATTCGGATAAATAGTATTTATATTCATCGTCCTCGATGAGTGGCGAGCGTATGGGCCATGGCACAAGTATCGGGTCACCACCATCTTGATTTGCTGTGTAACGAATGGCCTCAGTCATGTCGTTATTGATGACGATGTAGGTATAAGTATATTGGAACGGTACCAGTTCCACCTGGATGGCCGTCTTGCCACGGCTGTAGGCTTCGCCGCGTCCCAGCGTGGGGGCGTTGTCCTCGGTGATAGCCAGATAGGCAAACTGGTCGTAACCCTCTTCACCATAGATGCTGCCAATCTTGTCGCCTGTGGCTGCCATGAACTCATAGCTGCCGTCGGTACTTTCCAGCAGGATGAAGCGTTGGTAGGTGTTGGCGGTATTGTCATTCTCCAGCGCCATGTTGTTGTTGCCGGGGTCGATGGCCGAGGCCGTGAGAACCTTGCCGTTGCTGTGTGTGAGCGTAAGACAGTAGGGGTCGATGTCCTCGCCAGAGCCGAACAGCCCTGTGGGCTTCCAGATGGCAACGTCCGTGTCGGGTGTGCCGAGGTTGTCGGCAGACGAGTTCTCCACCGTCACGTCCGCGCCGCTACTGGTCTCGATGAAGTAGCTGCCGCGCAGCTTCAGGTTGTATGCCTTCGTGCCGAGGAGGTTGGGCGCAAGCAGCTTGTCGGTGTCGAAGTCGTAGGTCACCCGCACCTCGTCCGTGCCCGTGGTGTAGGGCAGCGTCTCCATGTCGTAGTAGAACTGGCTCACCAGCGGGCTCTTGATGACGGCAGGAATTTCCGGCGCAGCACCGGCCACGCCGTCGCCCCAGGCCTGAATGGCCAGGTTGCCGCTGCGGTCATACACCTTGTAGAGATACTGGTTGACAGGCGAACTCATCTGGATTTGCATGGCGCTGTTGCCGTGCTGATAGTCTTCGTCGCGGTTCAGGTTGATGGCCTCGTCGTCGTGGCGGGTCACGCAAGCCAGCACGTTGTCGGTGATGTTGGGGCCAGAGGCCAGCACCATCTCGTAGGGGCCTTCAGCCGAACTGCCCACGAGGAAGAAGGTGCTGCGGAAGTTCTCCGTCTCTCCGTCGCTCATCTGCATGGTGGCCTCAGTGTCGTTGGCATACGACAGCGGTGCGCCGGCATAGACATCGCTATAAGCTTTGTTCACCAGGTGCAGCCCGTAGGGGTCGATGCCCTTGCTGGCTGTCTGTCCGTTGAAGGCCCAGAGGTTGGCATTGATGTTGCTTGCGCCGCCAGTCAGTTCGGCATCCTCCAGCACATTGATGGCTCCTTCGCTCTCTGTGATGAAGTTGCCGTTCACCTGCATGTTGTAGAAGCGCGAGCCGTCAAGTTGCAGCTGCTCCAGCGTGTTATCGTCGTAGGTATAGGTCACGTAGATGTCGGCATTGGAACTGGGCACCTCGTCCAGTGCCACCGTGCAGGCCGCGTCGCTCCAGTACTGCCAGTTGGTGGCGAAAGGACTCCTGATTTCTTCGGGCACGGCCAGGTCGTCGCCCTTGGTGCCCGACACGGTGTATTGCACAGCCTCCAGACCGTTCAAATTCATGATGTGGTAAGTTACGCCCGACAGTGGACGCCGCAGCATGACCTGCACATAGCTCATGCCGCTTTGGTATTTCGGTTCAGCGTCATTGCTGCCTACGCCCAGGAGCTGTGTGGCCACAGTGTAGCCCAGATAGGCCAGACGGTTATTGTCAGACACGATGGTCTGGCTGCCCGTGGCGGCCAGCAGCTCCATCCGTCCTGGCTGCCCGTCCATGAGGATGAACGACTGCACGTCGTTGGTGCCATTGTCGGCAATCAGCGACAAGGCATTGGCTTCGTTGGCATTGTTGTAGCTGGCCAGTTCGATGTATTGGGTAATGGTTTGCTTGCTGCGCAGGCGCACATCGTAGGGATCGACACTGCCGCTGGCTTTTCCTTCCAGATACCACTCATGCGCGGTGTCGTCGTACTTCGAGGGGCTCGTCTCGGCCATGAGGGTGCCCTCGCTGTTGTAGAGGTACATGCCATTGATCCAAATGTTGTAGGTGTCTCCATCGCCTGTACCACGGCCCGCCAGGTTGAGGCTGGCCTCGTCAAGAGCTTCTTCGTCGGCATCGTAGGTGACGTAGATGGTGGCATTGAGTTCGGTGGCTGTCACCTTGTTGGCGTCTTCTCGAGCAGTCGGGTCGTCCCAGTACTGGAAGTTCGTGGCGTATGGGCTTCGGATGGCATTGGGGATTACAGGCTTGATGCCTCGCGACTGTTTCACCTTCATGCGGATGGCCTCGTTGCCCTGTTTGTTCAAGACGATGTAGGTGACATAACTTTCCAGCTGCGGCACAATCTTTACGGTTACGAGTGCTTCGTTGTAGGTATAATCCCATCCCCATGTGTGGAAACCTTGCAGCACGACGCCGCGACGTGTAGTTCGGTGCACGTTGCTGTGATAGGAACGTCCGATGTATTGGTAGCTGTAGGGGGCGATGCCACTGGTGCAAAGTCCTGAGGACATCAGGTTGAAACGGGTGTCGTCGCCTGTGCCTCGACCTACCAACATGTAGGTTCGGCGTTGTTCATTGGTGGTGGTGCCAAGGGTGAGCCCCATGGTGTAGCCGCCGCTTTCACCGTTGCGGTAGATGTATTTGTCGGGGGCGGTCATGCTGTGTATCTGCAGCGCGTAGGGGTCAGAGCCTGTAAAAGACCACAGCCAGTGTGGTGTTTGCTTCTCGTCATTGGTCAGTGCGTCTTCCACCAGGTATTTCGGATCCCAGCGGCTTTCGTCGCTTCCAGATTCTGCATGAGCGGCGATGGCGGATGTCTTGGCTTCCTCGCTGTTCACCACGATATAGCGTGATGCCATTGCTCCCGATGATGGGTCGGCATAGTAAGAGCCGTTAACCTGGAACTTATAAGATTCAGCTGTATAGACATCGTTCCTGCCTCGATAGGTCAGTCCAGCCTCATAACCGAAGTAGGAGTTCAGCGTTTCGGTTATCCCATCTTGTGTGAAGGGGTCTGGGCCAAAGATAATGTTATAGACCGTGGAGCCGTTGAGGTCAAAGTTCTTGTCGAGGTCAGCACGGGTATAGACCACATAGATGTCAGTTGTAGTGGCATCGGACACGTATTTCAGTTCCTTTGCACCGCTCTTCAGTGTATAAGTGCCGTCGGAAGAAACATCAAAGGCCGTGATGTCGTAGTAGTGATAGGTCTTCACCAACGGGCTCTGGATGACCACCGGCAAAAGTGGCTCTGTGGCCGAAGGCATGACAAGACGGGTTTCCACGCCAGTGACGGCTTCCTTGCCCTGCATGTTCAGCACATGGTAGATGTGGGTAGGCTGGAACAGGAACTGAGACTCGGCTTTCCCGTCATCGCCATCGGCAAGGTGTACATGTTTTTCGCTTTGTCCAGACCTTAAAGCCCCAATCTCTGGATTGAGATACAGATACTGGTAGTGGCCCATATTGTCAGAATAATATGTACTACCATTTACTTTCTTCTGCTGGATTTCAATATACTGGTGGTTGGCATCGCGTTTACCGGTTAGAATCATGAATCGTTTCGCGCCGGTAGTGCCATTACAGTTGATGTCTGCATACTTATCGTTATCGTTGTTGTTTTGTACGTTGCCATTCCAATAGCGGTTCTGAGAGGCGTTGTAAATGGCGATGTCGTAGGGATCATAGCGTCCGTCGATGTAGCGTCCGAGCAGAGTCCATTCATAGAAGTTTTCCCTGCGACCGACAATGGTCGGGACTGACACAGGACTGGTGGGACTGAATAATATCTCTGGGCTGTTTTTGGCGTGAAGTGTATATTTCTCCGATCCGTCGAGCTTCAGCGCGGCCTCTTCTGGCATGAGTGGCACGTAGCTGACATGGATGGTGTTATCGACTGTGGCCGAGAGCAAGGTCAACGGCGTGGAGCGTGTCTCGTCCTGCCAGTAAGAGTAACCGTCGTCGGGCACCAGGGGGCTGCGCATGAAGTCAGGCAGCGAGGGGGTCATGTCGCTGACATCACTGACGGTGCCTTGCAGGGTGAGGTTACCGGCGAGGTCGTAGAGCTTGTAGGTGAAGGCGAGCGAAACAGGTTCCAGCGTGAAGCCCACGAGGTTGCTGGCCACGGTGGCGTTGTGCTGGCGGACGTCAGAACGTAGCACCTTCGGTCCGTCGCTGTAGGTGAGGTAGGCGTAGATGTTGTCAGCCGTGCCGGAGTTGGCGGCCAGCAGCTCAAACTTGTAGTTGAGCGTGTCCCATTGGGTGATGATGAAGGTCTGGTAGGTTTCAGTTCCTGCCGTTGTCGGCGAATCGCCATACGCACTGACACCCAGCGGCACGTCGTGGTTACGGGAACTGTAGAGGGCTGCCTGATAGGGGTCGCCGTCGGTGGTCTGAATGCGCCAGATGTTTTCCGGGGTCTTCTTCTGGCTGGCGTCCAGGCTGGTTAGCGTGGCTGTGACAGTGCCGTCGGCTGTGTTATAGCTCAGGTAGTTGTCAGCGACGGGCGAGGCGGTGTTACGTAGCTTCAGGTTGTACGTCTTCAGTCCATCGAAGCCCCTGGCGGCAATCTTGTTGGCTTCCACGTCATACACCACGTAGATGTCGGCGGTGTTGCCCACGGAGGTGATGGTGCTGTAGGATGCGGCGGAGCTGTTCACCAGCCGGTAGATGTTGCGTGCGAGCGGTTCGCTGTAGAACTCCGACAGGGGGAAGTAGCGGAAATTCTTGGCTGCGTAAGCCTTCAGCTTGTCGGGCAGGCTGGGCGTGTAGGCCGTGCTGGCCATGTACTTGTCGGTATAGGTGATGGCCTCGCGTCCGTTCTTGTTGATGACGTGGTAGGTGTAGGCCGTGGGCTTGGCCAGTAGCAGGGTCTGCGTGCCCACCTCGTCGTTGGCAGTTGCGGCGTCAGCCTGTTCGGCCAGGCTGCTGAGGCCCTGCAGCACGTGGCTGTTGTCGAAGCGTGGCATCAGACGCATGTTGCCGTTGCCGTCATCCACCACCATGAAGGTCTGGTTGGTGACGTTCAGTGTGGTCTGGTCGAAGCCCGTGGCGTTGAAGGCTGTCTGTGCGGCGGCAAGCGACAAGGCCCCCGTGCCACCCGTTCCTGTCCAAATGTTTGACAGGGTGGCATCCGTGCGGTTCACGGTCATGTAGCGCAAGGGGTTGTATGCGCTTTGTATCTGCAGGTTGTAGGGGTCGAAGCCGTTCAGGCCCGCGTTGTAGTTCTCCAGGTCGGTCTCGGCTTTCGTCTTCTCGTCGTAGATGCCACTGTAATTGTAGCCCATCTCCGTGTCGATGTTGAAGTTGGGGCGCAGATACCAGAGGTACCCGCTGGTGATGGCATCGTAGTTGGCTGGTGCCGCCTGGGCCGTAACGGTCAGTCCGTCGTCGGTATGTGCGTATTTCGTGGTTTCGCCGTTGCCTTGCTTCACGAGGAAGGCCGAGGCCTGGGTGGCGGCTTGGGTGGCTGCTCCCTTGTAGCTGTTGGCATATTCTTCCTTTACGTCGTAGGTTACATACCAGTCGCGGCTCTGGTTGCCCACTTTGCCTTGTAGTTCATAGTTGGGCAGACGGCCATCCTCGCGGTCGAGGAAGCCCAGCACGGGCGTGGTGTATTCGTTGCCGTAGGCATCCACGGCATAGTCTGATACCTCGAACTTGTGGTAGCCTGGCACCTTCGAACCTGTCTTCCAGTAGTGGTAGCGTTCCACCATGGGGCTGCTATACTTCTTCAGCTCGGCATACTTCGCGGCGCGTGTGGGGTCGTCGGGTCCGTTGGGCAGGTTCAGTCGGGCCACCTCCCATCCGTGCTGGTCGAGCAGGACGAGCACGGCGGTGAGGGAAATCTCCTGGAAGTCGAATGAGCCGTCGCCCATGTCGATGGTCTGGAACCAGTGTTCCTGGTATTCATAGTCTTTGGCGGTCTTGTTCGTGATGCTGTTGTAGCCGTTCCACTGCTTGGCGTTGGCCCAGGCGTCGTAGCGGTGCCATCCGAGATTTTCCAGTGTACTGCGGTATCCTTCAGGAACAGTCGCGGGGTCAGAACTGTTATCGGCAGCACTGATATTGAGAACTTTCTTCTTTGCTGTGTCGTAGGTCTTCCAGTACTGTTCGAAGCTGTTGACCACACGGTGCTTGCCGTAGGTGGCATCGTTGGCAATGCCTTCCCCTTCGAGTTCACCGACAGTGACGAGCTTGTTCTTGCCAGCCGTGCCCAGCACCATATATTCTGTGGCAGGCTGCTTGTGGTCGCCGAAGTCGATTTGCTCGCCAGCGTCAGTGGTGTCACCATCGCCATTCAGGTCAACACCGATGACACCGCCCGTCACCACGCGGTCGCCCATGGTGGTCACGCCCGTCACAACATGATTCGCACCGCCGTAGTTGACAACGTGGGTGTAAAGGTAGTTGTGGCTGGTGCTCTTGCCCTGGCTCTGGCGCGACATAATCTTCACGTGGTAGGGGTCGCTGAGGGGACTGACGATGAACCACGGCCAGCGGGTGCGGGTGGTGGCACCCGACTGCAGCTGCAGCTCCCACCGCTCCTGTCCATAGACATAGAGGTTGGCATCGCCGTTGCTGTAGGGATAGACCGCCTTGCGCTTCGTGGTCATCACACCGTCGGAACCGTCCTCCTGGTAGAACTCTTCGCCGTACAAATACCGTAGCATATACATGGAGGCATTGTCGTCGATGGTGTCGTTGTCGGTCGTGTCGAACTTGATGCTTGTGCCCACGTCATAAGTACAGTAGATGTGGATGTCGCCACCGCTCAAGGCATCGGCAATGCTGGAGAGTTCGGTAGCATCGTCTCGCAAGTAGTAGGTGGCATCAGCATCGAGGGGGTCTGGATTTTCTGACTCAGAATCACTTGCACCAGCTTCCGTTGCGGAGAAGTTCTGCAACCTGTAGAAGTGGTACTGCGACACCAACGGGCTGCTGATGGCTGCCGGCACTTCCAGGTCGGGGGCATCGCTCGTGGCACTGATGACCACTTTGTGTTGCTTATCCACAATGTGGTAGGTGGGGCTGGGCAGGGCCGAGGTGGAGAACACCAGCTCCTCGCCATTGGTGCTCTCCCCGGCTATGGCCAGGGCCAGTTTCACCCGGTTGGCGTTTCCGGCATCGGAACCAGCCAGCAGGACGAAGAACGTGTTGGTGCCAGCTTCGTCCAAAGATGCTTCAAAGTCAATGTCTGGAGGGGTGCCAGTGACAGTCACCTTATAGTATGATTTGTACTTTGTGTTCTGCAGTTGCACGGCGTATGGGTCGTTGCCTACCAGGCTCCACACGTACTCTTGTGTCTTTTTCTGCTCATCAGTTGCACTGGCATTTTTGTCTGTGGCATCCGCAGCCGTGGCATACACGTAGTCAGAAGAACTGGCCTGCTGCACATTATAGCTCCGCTTACCGTTCAGACGCAGAGCCTTCTCCAGCAGGTGGGTCGTTGTGTAGCGGATATACACATCGACGGGCGTCTTTTCGGCTTCGGCCTTTGCCAGTTCTTCTGCCGTGGGGATGGGCAGTTCGGTAATGCCGTCGGAAAGTTCGTAGATGTAGCGCCCGTATGCAGGGGAATAGGGGGATGGCGTAACTGTTGTTGCCGTAGCCGTAGCATAGCCTGTGATGGTTTCGTCGGCTATGTAGGGGCTGGCAATACTGGCTGGCAGGTTTTCGAATGTGATGGGGGTGGTTACCTCCTGCGTGACGGTGGCATGGATGGCCTCGCGTCCTGTGTTGTCGATGATGTGGTAGGTGTATTTGTGTTCTGGCAGGGAATACACGGCCATGGTGATGGCCGAAGTGAAGTAGCAGGCCTTGCCATTGTAGAAGCCGCAATACATGGGGGTGGCGGCGGTGGCTGTGTTGAAGACACGCAGACGGAAGTCTGCTGCGGTTTCTACTGTTGGTGCTTCACTCTGTGGCAGAATTTCCCAGGTATTGAGGGCTGTGCCGTTGGCAATGGGCAGGATGGGCTCTTGGCTGGTACTACCGGCTGGCACACCCAAGAATTTCCCCTCGCCTCCTGCGCGGTTGGCCACTTTCAGTTCGTAGGGGTCGCCGAAGAAGGCGTATTGGTAGTCGAGTGTGTAGGTGTCGTCACTGCCGGCCACCTGTGCCGTCTCGCTCAGGTGGGCATAGACATCGCCTTCCACCACCTTGATGCGGTACCATGTGGCATGGGCATAGTCGGTGCTGATGGTGAAGGGGAGGTTCTCTGTATCGACGGTGTATTTCACGTAGATGTCATAGCCGTCCTCTCCTTTGGTGCAGTTCGCCAGCACTTGCTCACAGGTTGTTATTTCATTAGTGCGGGCGGCGTCAGAATAATACTTGTAGCTGCTGATGTATTTACGGCTAAGCTCCGTAGGCATAGGTATGTTGGTGACAGTGCTGAGGTCATAGCTTGCTTGCCATGTCAGTTCTTTACCTGACGGGGTCGTGACATGATAGTTGAATGTCGGAATTTCGATGAATTTCAACAGTGCCGCCGTGCGGTCGGTTTTGTAGATGGACGATGTAAGGTTTTGATTGCGCATAAACTGCACATTGGCGCTACCATCGGTTCCGTTGGCACCCAGGAAATACAGGTATTCATAGAAGCTCAGCTCATAGTTGGTGCTGACAACGGCCATATTCACGTATGTGGCATCGTACTGGAGCAACATCATGGTATAGCCCATTGTATAGTAGCCGGCCATCTGCCGAAACCATCCCTGCGCAACACCGCCATACCGGATTGGGAGGTCGGAGCCGTTGCCTTTGTTCTCGTTCATCCACTTGTTGGAGAGGTAGATGGCATAGGGGTCGTCGCCCGTGAGCTTCCACAGATGGTAGTCATCAGTGAAGGAGCCTGTCATGTTGGTAGTGCTGTTGCAGATGGAGCTGTTGTCGGCTCTGCCGTTGTTGTTCAGCTTGCTGTAGAAGTAGTTGTCGGTGTTTTGGTAGCGGTTCAGAATTCGATACCATGTGCCACCGTTGAGGGCCGGGAGGTCTGATGGCTTGGCTGAAGGGTCGTAATAATAACCTGCATACACCGTGCTGTTGGTCACTGTTGCAAGAGTTGTGATGGCGGTAGCTGCCGCAGCGGTTCGCTCGTCGTCGGTAGTGGCACTGCTGTAGGCTGCGGCTTCTTCCTTCGTATTGAAGAATTTATAGTTGCCACTGGCTATGTAGGGTGACTTGATTTCTTCGGGTATGGTCAGCGTGGAGGAAGGGTTCTCTTCCAACTTGGAAATGGCAATGTTGCCCGACTTGTTGACTACATGGAAAATGGCAAAGTCGCTGACTACCTGAATCTGGGAGACATTGCTCGAGTTAGTGTCTTCTGCGCGCCATGAGCGGAAGCAATGCCATTGATAGCCGTTGGACATGGCACCACTTGCACTGGGGTTGCCGTTAGCGCAGAGGTAGTAGGGCATCTTGTCTTCCCAGCCCGAGTTGTAGCCGTCTCGATAACGGTATGTAATGCCGTTGTAGGCTCCCACAAGATGGTAGGAGTTGCTCCAGATGCTGCTCCAGCCATTGCCGTATTTGTAGGGGCTGCTGCTCGTACCCTGTGTGAAGAAGAACGACTGCATGGTAAAATTGCTGGTGACCGACTGGTCGTAGCTGGCATCGGCAACTTTCGCCTGATAGGTGACGTAGGGCGTTTTGTTGCTTGTGCTGACACCTGCGACGCTCACTGTTCCGCCCGATACGGTCTCGTCGGCAAAGTCGCTGGTGATATAGACGTCGTATGGGTCGCCACCGTCGTTGAACTGCCAGAAGTATTTGTTGATGTTGTCAGTTTCACCTTCAAGCAGGGTTGTCATCTTCAGTTTACTGTCGTCTTTGTCAAAATAGATATACCACCACTCACCGCTGCGGTTGCGACAACGTATCAGGTATTTCGTGCTGCTGTTGTTTCCCACTCGGATACTTTTGGCGTCATAGCGCACGTAAAAAGTGCCTGTGTAGTCTCCTGTGCCGCTACCGATGGTTGTGCCCTCTGCAAAATAGTCTGTACCCAATGTGCCTGGTGAACCACCAGCATCGGAGATGGCATTCGCCTCTGAGGTATAAAAACGGAAATTTTCGGCGAAGATACTCTTTGCCTTGAGGTCAACTTGTAGTGTAGTGATGTTGCTACATGTATAGTTGAAAGCTGCCTTGCCTTTGTTGTTGATAATGACAAATTTGTAATCTGCTGCGTGCATCCTTGCTCCTGCGCCGCCCAGCACGAGCAGCACAGCCGCAATCATCATCTTCCGCCACCACAGGCGGCGCACATCAGTGTTCATGTCTCTCTGGAATATATCTTGGTTCATATCTTGTCGGAAAATCGATTTCGTTGTCATATCTCGTTATGGTTTTATTTCGGCTCTTTGTTTCCAAATTCAGCTTCTATCTCTTCAATGCTTGGCAGACTGGAGCGCAGGTTCTTTGGAAATGCCTGCCCCAGTTCATAGTCAGAAATGCCGATGGGTTTCTGGATATCCCTCAGGGCATATTCTGCTTTGACTTTATCTTTTGACTTACACAGCAGAAGGCCTATTGTCTTGTTGTCTCCTTCGCGACAAAGCACATCGTCCACTGCTGAACAATAGAAATTCAGTTTGCCTATGTATTCGGGCATGAATTCTGTATTTTTTAGCTCTATCACCAAGTACCTGTGCAGGAAAGCGTTGTACATCAGCAGGTCGATATAGTAGTCATCGCCCGACACGGTGATATGGTACTGTCTGCCCATAAATGCGAAACCAGCCCCCATCTCAAGAAGGAACTCTTGCACGTGCTTCACCAGTCCGATTTCTATGTCACGCTCGTTGAACTCATCAGTGAATGTAAGCATGTCGAAGATATAGGGGTCTTTGAGGAGAGACTTTACGCCCTTGGCTTCCGGTCCAGACAGGGTGGTCTCAAAGTTGTTGGCCAATGCTCCATGCTGACAATAGTAGTCCTGTTTGATGGCCTCAACGAGGAAATCGCGCCCCCAGTGAGATGTAAGACACTGTATCATATACCAGTATCGTGCCCTTATGTCCTTTACCCTCTGCATTAAGGCTACGTTGTGAGCCCAAGAGAGATGCTTTATTGGCAGTATGAAATTATACTCCGGCATTTGTGCAACTGTCCGTTGCGCAATTGAATCCTTACAGGGAGGTTCTTTGTCATTCTGAAATTGCGCAACGGGTCGTTGCGTAATTGGATTTTCTTTCATCAATTCCGCAACCGATGGTTTCGCAATTGCTCTCACCATTGTCAGTTCTTGATTGTATTCTTCGTAAAACTGCATCATGCACTGGAAGTTCCTGACCGAGAATCCTTTCTCTTTCGGATATTCATTCTTGAGGTCTTGAGACAAGCGGACGAGCGTTCCACTGCCCCAACCCTCCACCTGCTGGGCAGCATGAAGCATTTGCCCCACATCCCAATACATTCGGAGCAGTTCTTCGTTGGCAGCATAGACGGCCCGTTGCTGCGCCAAAGCCACACGTCGCTTCACTTGGTGCAGTAATGTTGTATAATGGTGTAGCGTCTGTATCTCGTTTGCCATTGCTTTTTGCTTTTACGTGTTTTTACCTTACGCCTCATTCACTATTCCGCCCAGCACGAGCAGCACAGCCGCAATCATCATCTTCCGCCACCACAGGCGGCGCACATCTGTGTTCATGTCTCTCTGGAATATCTCTCGGGTCATTTTGGGTACGAGTTGTTTCATTGGGTTGGCGGTCATCGGTATGTCCGTCTTCGCGCCGCTTGCTTTGCTCTGGCATACATATTTTCCGCGTATATATGCGCGTGAGGCGTGCAAAAACGCGCAAAGATAGCTGTTATTTATGATACGACCAAATGTTTTGCGCGTTCCGCTTCGTTTTTTAACACAAAAAGCGACAGAAGGGAATAAGGGAAATAGAAAGTGGCACTTATTACCTTGCGTAACATTGCCACTTTCTGTTGTTGCGGAAAGATTCGGGCTGCACAGACAGTACTTTTCCTGGACAGTTTTCGGTGTGAAGCTTCATTTTAGGCTTAATCAGAATGGAACCAGTCGGTTGAGCCTAAAAAAGGTTCATAAAAGGTTCATAAAAGCTTCATAAAAGGTTCACCGTCACAGCGAATCTGCACCACGGGGGGCGATGCGAAAGCTGTTGCCCCTTGTGCGATGGGCACGCTCATAACCCATTTCCACGAGGACGCGCCCCAGGCGCATTTCTGCACTGGTGCTGTCCGTGAAGGTGGGGAAGTGCTTGACCAGCAGGTCGCAGATCTCCTTCGTGTACATCATGCCTGAGTTCTTGCATTGGCTGGGTGGCAGGAAGAGCGTACTCACCATCGTCGTGAGGTTCACCACGCGCATGAACGCC
>R20__coassemble_213_pt1 | contig 46005 bp, 38 predicted proteins | sample R20__metabat2_low_PE_030 | metagenome-assembled genome bin R20 | reverse complement strand
GACTCATAAATCTACCCTTAATCGTGTATTGGATGATAGTTGCGGATTTGAGGTTCACTACCTTTGCACCCGAAAAAGCAAATAGACCTATGGTTTTACTTAGTTTCGATACAGAAGAATTTGATGTGCCGCGTGAGCATGGCGTGGATTATGACACGTTGAAAGAGGGCATGGCTGTGTCGGCCTATGGCACAAACAAGATTCTTGATGTGCTGAAAGCAGAAGGTGTTCATGCCACGTTCTTCTGTACGGCTAATTTCGCCCAGAATGCCCCAGAGGTGATGGCACGCATCGCGGGGGAAGGGCACGAAGTGGCAGCTCATGGTTGTGACCACTGGAATCCGAAGCCCGAGGATGTCGTCAACTCCAAGCGTATTTTGGAAGAACTGACAGGCCGTCCAGTAAAAGGCTATCGCCAACCTCGGATGTTCCCCGTCTCAGACGAAGAAATAGAGTGTCAAGGCTATCTTTACAACTCGTCACTGAACCCTGCATTCATTCCGGGCCGCTATATGCACCTGACCGAAAGACGTACCCCATTTATGCGGGGCAGTGTCCTGCAGATTCCTGCCAGCGTCACACCGTGGTTCCGCTTTCCGCTGTTTTGGCTATCCATGCACAACCTGCCCATGTGGCTTTACCTGCGCTGGTGCCGCTGGACATGGAAGCACGACGGACAGTTTGTCACCTATTTCCACCCCTGGGAGTTCTATCCCCTGGGCGAACATCCCGAACTGCGAATGCCGTTCATCATTAAGAACCATGCGGGGCGGGGAATGGAGGAAAGGCTACATAAGCTTATTCAGACATTCAAGGAGGAAAAAGCAGAGTTTGTGACTTATACAGATTTTACAGAACGATGGAAACAGCAACATCCATAATCAGATTAGCCATTGTCTCGCCTTGCTATAACGAAGAGGCTGTTCTCCACGAGTCAGCCGCAAGGTTGACAGCCTTGTTTGAGGAACTTATCTCGAAAGGGAAAATTGCAGCTGACAGTTTCGTCCTCTATGTGAATGATGGCAGCCGCGATAGAACTTGGCCCATCATTCAGGAGCTTCACGCCAAAAACAAATTTATCTGCGGCTTGAATCTGGCGCATAATGTGGGCCATCAGAATGCTATCATGGCCGGTATGATGACAGCCCGCCATCACGCGGATGCTGTGGTAACGATTGATGCAGACTTGCAGGATGACATAGGTGCAATAGAACGGATGGTGGACAAGCACTTGGCTGGTAATGACATTGTCTATGGCGTGAAAGTCAGCCGGGAGGGCGACTCCTTCATCAAGCGTTCCACAGCCTTACTATTCTATAAAATCCAGCATAGCATGGGGGTGAAGGCTGTCTATAATCATGCAGACTTTCGGTTGCTCAGTAAGCGTGCATTGGACGAGCTTTCGCAATACCATGAGCGGAACCTCTACTTGCGTGGACTGATGCCGATGATGGGGTTCCCGTCAGATACTGTGGATGATGTGATTAGTCCGAGATTTGCAGGCTCCAGCAAGTACACCTTGAAAAAAATGTTGCGACTGGCAGCAGACGGTATCACTTCTTTCTCCACACAGCCTATCACGTTGATTATCGGCTTGGGGGCTATTGGTATGTTTATTAGTTTCCTGATGCTGGTCTATGTGCTGGTAAGTTGGGCAAGTGGCCATGCAGTTCCAGGCTGGAGCAGCATCATGCTAAGTGTCTGGTTTATTGGCAGCGCCTTGCTTCTCAGCATTGGTGTCGTGGGGGAATACATCGGAAAAATCTACATTGAAGTGAAACAGCGGCCACTCTACACGGTGGAAGAGGTGCTGATGTAATAAAATGGAACAGATAAGACATTTCTTTCACAAGCCATTCTTCACAGACCATAGGACATTGTTTGCCTTGTGGCTGTTGCTACCCATATTCATTTTCCTGAAAACCTATTTCCACGGCGTGCCGGACAACACCTACGACATTTTCCGATACGTCTATGAACACACCATCCGTGGCGTCACACTCTATGGCGAATATCCAGGTGAATATACTGACGAGAACCACTACGGCCCCTTCTTCAGCATCTTTGTCGCCCCCTTTGCCGTGCTGCCGCTATGGGTGGGTTATGCTTTGTGGCTGGTGGCCATGACCATGATTCTCTATTTTGCTATTCGGGTGTCGGGATTCAGCCGACAGCGGCAAATCTTCATCCTCTGGTTTTGTGCTGTGGAAATGCTCAACTGCATTTTCCAGGCACAGTTCAATGGCGTCATTGCAGGTGTTATCCTGCTCTCCTACGTCCTTGTGGAAAAAGAACACGACGAGTGGGCAACCCTGGCAATGCTGGTGGGCACATTCATCAAGCTCTATGGCATAGTGGGACTGGCATTTTTCTTTTTCTCACGTCACAAAATGAAATTCATTATGAGTTTCATCGTCTGGTCGGTGGTACTGTTCTGTCTGCCTATGATAATTACCCCCCCCCAGTTACGTTGTTGGTCAATATGCTGCATGGTACGAAAGCCTGTCTGTGAAGAACCAGCTCAACATCACATCCTGGGATCAGAACATCTCCCTTTTAGGCATTGTCCGTCGCTGGTCGGGTTGCCAAACCTATTCCGACCTCTGGGTCATCATCCTCGGACTGCTGCTCTTTGCCGCCACCTACTTCCGTGTTTCGCAGTGGAAACACGTGGCTTTCCGCGAATGTGTCTGCGCTTCTGTGATGATGTTCGTCACCCTGTTCAGTACTGGCACCGAATCATACGGACATATCATTTCCATGCTGGGTGTAGCCATCTGGTACACCGCCGCTCCCTGGCAACGCAGCAAGTGGGACATCGCCTTGATGGTCTTCGCCTTCATCCTTACCAGTATGTCGCCCAGCGACTTGTTCCCTGCCTATCTGCGCAAGACCTACGTCATTCCCTACTCTCTGAAAGCATTGCCCATCACCATTATTTGGTTCAAACTCTGCTACGAAATGCTGACCAAAGACTATGCTGCTACAACTCAAAAACTTAAAAGTTCAAAAACTTAAAAACTCACTCACAGACTACCGCACGCTCTTTGGTCTGTGGCTCTTGGTGGGTGTTGTGTCTGCTTTATGCAAACTGCATGCCCACAACAATTTCGACATCTTCCGTTACGTCTTCTACAATACGATGAACGGAACATCACTTTATGCCCAAAGTACAGACGGCGGCTACTGGGATATGAATCACTACGGTCCCTTCTTCTCCCTTATCATTGCCCCGTTTGCTGTGGTGCCGTGGTGGTTGGGACTGCTGCTGTGGTGCGTGGCACTCTCCATGTTCCTCTATTGGGCTATACGCAAATCCACCCTGAGCCGATACCAGCAGATTTTCATTTTCTGGTTCTGTGCCCACGAACTGCTCACAGCTCTCTTCATGCAGCAGTTCAATGTGGCCATTGCGGCCATTATCCTGCTGAGTTTCTTCCTTGTTGAAAAAGAGAAAGACGAATGGGCCACGTTCTTTATTGTCATTGGCACTTTGGTCAAACTCTATGGCATTGTGGGATTGGCATTTTTCTTCTTCTCCAAACACAAGGCGAAGTATTTGCTGAGTTTTATGCTGTGGTCGGTGGTACTGTTCTGTCTGCCCATGCTTTACAGCGGTGTGGACTATCAGTTGGGGCAATATGCGGAATGGTATTATTGCCTGCTCGACAAGAATGCAGATAACATGTTCAGTGGTGGCACTAACATCTCGTTGTTGGGACTTGTCCGGAAGATTTCGCATTGTGCCACGTATAGTGACCTTTGGCTCATTGTACCAGGGCTGCTGTTGTTTTTTTTGCCCTATTCACGTTTCGGACAGTATGCCCACACGGCCTTCCGCCAGACATTGTTGGCTTCCGTCCTCATGTTCGTCTGCCTCTTCAGCACAGGCACCGAATCCAGCGGCTACATCATAGCCCTCACCGGCTGCTGCATCTGGTACACAGCTGCCCCGTGGAAGCGCACAAAATGGGACATCGCCTTGATGGTTTTTGCCGTCATCCTCACCAGTATGTCGCCCAGCGACCTCTTTCCTGCGTACATACGCAAGGAGTTTGTGCAGCCGTATGCCTTGAAGGCACTGCCTGTTGTGCTCATCTGGTTCAAGCTCTGCTATGAAATATTGACCAAAGAATACGCCCCGGAACATGAAGCAACTGATACTGCGTTTATATCACGATGAGCGGGTGATGCAGTTCCTGCGTTTCTGCATCATCGGTACGCTGGCTGCAGCGGTGCACTATGGCATTTATTTCCTGCTGCAGTGGTGGATAGATGCCACCATAGCCTACGCAGCGGGGTATGTGCTGAGTTTTGTGGGCAATTTCTTCCTGACCAGCTATTTCACATTTCGTAAAGTTCCGACATGGAAGCGGTTTGTGGGTTTTGCGGGCAGTCACGGGCTGAACTTTGTGCTGCATATCGTGCTGTTCCGCTCTTTCCTGTGGATAGGCGTGCACAGGCTGATGGCTCCACCGCTGGTGATGTTGCTGGCCATGCTGGTGCAATTCTGTGTATTACGTTTTGTCTTTACGTCACATCGTGTGGACTCTGTTTGATAACTTTATATTGCAACTTGTTCAAGTTTGGGCAGAAAGGTTTCGGGTTGGTTTGTCTTTTCACACAATTTAAGCTAAAAAATCAACATTCTTCATACTTCATTCTGCTTTTTTTCTTACCTTTGCCGACGATTTGGTAGAAAGATAGGTTTTCCCCTTATTCACGATTGAGTAAATTATTCACTTTTTAAATTCATAATAAAACTACTATGGCATTAGATTTGACAAAGTATGGCATCACTGGTAGTACGGTGATTGCTCACAATCCCTCTTACGAGGAACTCTACAAAGCTGAAATCAACCCCGCACTGGAAGGCTACGAGAAGGGTCAGGAAACTGAACTCGGTGCTGTGAACGTGATGACTGGTATCTTCACGGGCCGTTCTCCTAAGGACAAGTACATCGTGGACAACGACGAAAGCCACAACAATGTGTGGTGGACCAGCGAGGCTTACAAGAACGACAACCATCCCATGTCTGAAGGGGTTTGGGCAAAGGTGAAGGAAATCGCCAAGAAGGAGCTTTCCAATAAGCAGCTTTATGTAGTGGATGCATTCTGCGGTGCTAACGAGGCTACCCGTCTGGCTGTTCGCTTCATCGTTGAGGTAGCATGGCAGGCACACTTCGTTGAGAACATGTTCATCCGTCCAACAGAAGAGGAACTGAAGAACTTCGAGCCAAACTTTGTTATCTACAACGCTTCCAAGGCTAAGGTGGAGAACTACAAGGAACTCGGTCTCAATTCTGAAACTTGTGTTGCCTTCAACACCAAGAGCCGCGAACAGGTTATCATCAACACTTGGTACGGTGGTGAAATGAAGAAGGGTATGTTCTCTATGCAGAACTACTACCTTCCACTCAAGGGCATCGCTTCCATGCACTGCTCTGCCAACACCGATATGGAAGGCAAGAACACAGCCATCTTCTTCGGTCTCTCTGGTACAGGTAAGACAACCCTTTCTACCGACCCGAAGCGTCTGCTCATCGGTGACGACGAGCACGGATGGGACGACGAAGGCGTGTTCAACCTCGAAGGCGGTTGCTATGCCAAGGTTATCAACCTCTCCAAGGAGAACGAGCCCGACATCTACGGCGCTATCAAGCGTGACGCTCTCCTCGAGAACGTAACTGTAGATAAGGACGGCAAGATTGACTTCGCTGACAAGAGCGTGACAGAGAACACCCGTGTTTCCTACCCAATCGACCACATCAAGAACATCGTGAAGAAGGTGGCTGGCAAGAGCGCAGGCCCTGCAGCAAAGAACGTTATCTTCCTCTCTGCTGACGCATTCGGCGTACTGCCTCCAGTATCTATCCTCACTCCAGAGCAGACTCAGTACTACTTCCTCTCTGGCTTCACTGCAAAGCTTGCAGGTACAGAGCGCGGTATCACAGAGCCAACTCCAACCTTCTCTGCTTGCTTCGGTCAGGCATTCCTTGAGCTGCACCCAACCAAGTATGCTGAAGAACTCGTGAAGAAGATGCAGAAGAGCGGTGCCAAGGCTTACCTCGTAAATACAGGTTGGAACGGTACAGGCAAGCGTATCTCTATTCCAGATACACGTGGTATCATCGACGCTATTCTCGACGGCAGCATCCTGAAGGCTGAGACCAAGAAGATCCCATTCTTCGACTTCGAAGTGCCAACATCTCTGCCAAACGTAAATTCTGCCATCCTCGACCCACGCGACACATACGCTGACGCTTCTGTATGGGAAGAGAAGGCAAAGGATCTGGCAGGCCGCTTCATCAAGAACTTCAACAAGTACACAACTAACGAAGCTGGCAAGGCACTTGTAGCTGCTGGTCCAAAGCTCTAAAATAGGCTCTCAGAGAATACAGAGAAGACAGAGGACACAGAGCCGGACGGTTCTATATCCTCTGTTTTTTTATATCCTCTGCGCTCTCTGTCTTCTTTGCGTTCTCTGTGTTTTAATTATGCTTGAATACCTCCTTGACCAAATCAATGACCCTAACATCAACACGATAGGGTCTATCTTCAAATTGCTGCTCAGTCTTACGCTTGGAGCCATTGTTGGATTGGAACGCCGTCATAAAGGGCAGATAGCAGGTATGCGTACTTTTGCCCTCATCACGATGGGTGCGGCATTAGCCATGATAGTCTCCATCTACATTCCACAACTATACTTTGGCGAAACGGAGAACGGCGACCCAGAACGTATCGCTGCCCAGGTAATCTCGGGTATTGGTTTCTTAGGTGCTGGAGCCATCATCCAGATGAAAGGCTCGGTGCGCGGATTGACCACGGCTGCCGGCATCTGGGTGTCGGCCTGTATCGGCTTGACAGTCGGTGCGGGGCTTTATCTTGTTTCCATCATGGCTTGTGCCACCATCATCTTTGTGCTGCTTACTTTTGAGTTGTGCGAGAAGCACCTCTTCAAGGGTGGCGAAATGAAGATTGTGCGGCTGAAAGTCAACACCATTGTCACGGATGCCACGACCTATAGGCAGAGCTTCAAGGACTTCCGCGTACATATCTCCGATGAATACCTGCGTTATGACTACACATTAGGTACCACGACCATCAACTTCATGGTACGCAGCAACAGCAAAACCAACTTCATCGGCCTGTTTGACAATCTCCATTCCAAGGGCGATGTACTTTCGCTGACATTGACCAACGAAGTAAACAACTAAAAAAGGAAAATGAAAAGTGTAACCAATATACTGCAGCAGACCAACGACACGCTGTTTTCGTTTGAAGTGCTGCCGCCTTTGCGGGGGAAAAGCATTGAGCAAATCTACAGCACCATCGACCGCCTGATGGGTTTTCGCCCAGCTTTCATTGAGGTGACGACCCACCGTTCCGACTATGCTTACAAAGAGGTGGAGAAAGGACACTTCCAGCGTGTGGAAGAGCGTCTGCGCCCGGGCACGGTGGCCATTGCATACGCCATTAAGCAGAAGTATGCCGTGCCTGTCGTTCCTCATGTTATCTGTAGTGGTTATACTCAGCAGGAAACAGAGTACGAACTGCTTGACCTCTCATTTCTTGACATGAAGGACCTCTTGGTGCTGCGTGGCGACAAGTCGAAGCAGGATGCACGGTTCATTCCCAAGGAGGGCGGACTGCGGTTTGCTTCGGAACTGTGCGAGCAGATCAACCGTTTCAACCAAGGCCTCCTGCTTTTCGGCGAACAGCATGAGTTGTGCGAAGAACGTCCGTTCAGCTATGGCGTGGCCGGTTATCCCGAAAAGCACGAAGAGGCCATGAGTTTTGCCAGCGACCTGCGGGCCTTGAAGCACAAGGTGGACCTGGGAGCCGGTTACATCGTCACACAGATGTTCTTCGACAACCGGAAATATTTCGACTTCGTTGACCAGTGCCGTGCCATAGGCATCAACGTCCCCATTGTGCCGGGACTGAAGCCGTTAGGCACGCTCAACCACTGCACCACTCTGCCTCGCACCTTCCGTGTGGATTTCCCCGAAGAACTGGTGACGCAGTTGGAGAAGTGCAAGACCAACGAGGACGTGAAGGCTGTGGGCGTGGAATGGGGCATCCGCCAGTGCCGCGAACTGAAGGCGCACGGTGTGCCCTGCCTGCATTTCTACACGATGAATGCAGCCTCACAGATAGAACAAATCATGCAGAACGTATGAAACAGACATTAAGGGAAGCCCTTCGGCATAAGGTTCTGCTGCTCGACGGTGCCACAGGCTCCGTGCTGATGCACGGCAACAACGACGAGCTTTGTCTGCTTGAACCTGAACGTGTACGACAGCTGCACCGCTCCTATCTGGAGGCCGGTGCAGATATTATTTCCACCAACACTTTCTGCAGTCAGCGCACTTCGCAGGTGGAGTATCACTTCGACGACCGGATTGTGGAGCTGAACCGTGCCGGAGCACGCCTTGCCATCGAAGAGGCCCGCCGCATGACGGCCCTTACACCCGACCAGCCCCGTTATGTGTTGGGCGACGTGGGGCCGACCAACAAGATGCTCTCCATGAGTGACGACAGTCAGGAGAACACCATCACTTTCGACGAACAGGAGTCCATCTACATCGAGCAAATCCAAGCCTTGCTGGAAGAAGGCGTAGATGGCATCCTGGTGGAAACCATCTTCGACACGCTCAATGCCAAGGCAGCCATCTCAGCCTACGAGAAAGCCAAAGCAGAAGTCTGCCGCAAGAACAAGGAGCAGGGCCGGGAAATGCTGGAGCCGGAAATCCTGCTTTCCATGACCATCAGCGATGCCAGCGGACGTACCCTGAGCGGACAGACAGCGGCAGCTTTTGTCACCTCTGTTCTGCACGCCAATCCGCTTTCCGTCGGACTGAACTGCGGATTAGGGGCCGACGGCATGGTGCCCTATCTGCGGGAAATGGCGGCAATGGCTCCCTGCTATGTCAGCTGTCACCCCAATGCCGGACTGCCCAACCAGTTTGGCAAATACGACGATACCCCGGCGGATATGCACCGTAAGATGCAGGTTTTCCTGGATGAAAGCCTGGCCAATATCATCGGAGGCTGTTGTGGTACCACCCCCGCCCACATTGCGGAAATGCGCCGCATGATTGACGCTTCAACGGCAGCCATCCGCCAGCCCCAGCCCCATGCCGATGCCCTTTGGCTGAGCGGACTGGAGCATTACGCTTTTGACAGGAAAGACTTTGTGCGTGTGGGTGAACGCTGCAACGTGGCAGGTTCCCGCAAGTTCCTGCGACTGATTAACGAAAAGAAATACGAAGAAGCCCTTGACATTGCCCGCAAGCAGATAGCCGACGGCGCCATGGCTATCGATGTAAATATGGACGACGGGCTGTTGGAGGCCAAGTCGGAAATGCACACATTCCTGAAGCTGCTGATGAACGACCCCGACATCTGCCGTGTTCCCATCATGGTGGATTCCAGTCGTTTCGATGTGATAGAAGAAGGACTGAAATGCTGCCAGGGCAAGTGCATTGTCAACAGCATCAGCCTGAAGATGGGCGAGGCGGAATTTATCAGGAATGCACAGATCGTGAAGCGGCTCGGTGCCGCTGTCATCGTGATGTGCTTCGACGAGGAAGGACAGGCGACCGACTACGCACGGCGCATTGCCATCTGCCAACGGGCCTACCGTCTGCTGGTCGATGTGGTGGGCTTCTCTCCCAACGACATCATCTTCGACCCCAACGTGCTGACCATTGCCACAGGCATGGAAGAGCACGCCGACTATGCCAACGACTTCATCCGGGCCACCCGCTGGATAACAGAAAACCTGCCTGGAACTCGCGTTTCTGGAGGGCTCTCCAACCTCAGCTTTGCCTTCCGTGGCAACAACTATGTCCGCGAGGCCATGCACGCCGTGTTCCTTCACCTTGCCATCCCCAATGGCATGGGCATGGCCATCATGAACCCCGCCACGGCCTTGGACTATTTCAGCATCCCAGCCGAACTGGCCCTGGCCATCACCGAAGTCATCCTGAACCTCCACCCCCAAGCCTCCGAAAAGCTGATTGAGCTGGCCGCCAATCCCCCATCTCCCACCACGCCCAACCAGCCCATATCGCCCAATCAGCCCACATCGCCCATTAACCCCATCTCTCCCCCCGCTTCCCCCGAGGAAAGACTCACCACGGCCCTCATCAAAGGCGGCTCCACCACCCTCGAAGCCGACCTCATGGAACTGATCAACCGTGGCGACACGCCCCTGCAGATTATCTCTGGCCCCCTGATGGAAGGCATGAACCGGGTGGGCGAACTCTTCGGCGCCGGTAAGATGTTCCTGCCGCAAGTAGTGAAGACGGCACGCACCATGAAGAAGGCCGTCAGCATCCTCAATCCCTTCATGACCCACGCCGACCAAGGCACAGCCGTACACTCAAAGGCCGGCAAGATTCTCATTGCCACCGTAAAGGGCGACGTGCACGACATTGGCAAAAACATCGTGGCCGTCATTATGACGTGCAACAACTTTGAAGTCATCGACCTCGGCGTAATGGTGCCCAAGGAACGCATCATCGAGACCGCCATCAAGGAGAAAGTCGATATTGTCTGCCTCAGCGGACTCATCACCCCTTCTCTTGAGGAAATGTGCCAAGTGGCCGAAGGCATGGAACAGGCCGGCCTCCACATCCCCATCATGGTGGGTGGAGCCACTACTTCTGCCCTGCACACAGCCATGAAGATTGCCCCGCTCTATAGCGGTGGTGTGTTTCACATGCGCGATGCAGCCACCAATCCCGTCTTTGCCGTCCGCTTGCTCGACCCTGCCCTGCACGACCTGACCATCGCTGAGAACCAGACAGAACAGGAACGTCTGCGCGAGCAGCAAAGCCATAAAAACGCTGGCCCGCAAACACGCACAGCCACAACAGGCGAAACGCCAGCCATCCTCCGCCGTTTCCAATGTGACTGGACGACCTACCAGCCAGCCACACCGCCGTTCATAGGGGCACGCCTCCTGCCATCAGTTCCCGTCAGCGAACTCCTGCCCTTGCTCAACTGGAAAATGTTCTACTTTGCATGGAAGGTGAAGGACGGAACCGAAGAAGCCCGGAAGCTCCGTGCCGATGCTGAGGCATTGTTACAAGAATTGGAAGGAGATGCTGCTTACAACATGCGCTGCCTGCAAGCCTTCTACCCGGCCAAAGGTGCAGAAGACCACATCAAGATAACCTTGCGCCAGTCGGAGCACGATGCCGGCTGCCCCTGCTGCAACCGCATGGTCGTGCTTCCCACCCCTCGGCAAGACCTGTCTGAAGGCACATGCAAAAGCCTCTGCGACTACATTTCCCCCACAGCGGGCGACCACATCGGCCTCTTTGCCACCACCGTCAGCCAGGCATTCATCGACCGCCTCGAAACCATCAAACAGGAACAAGGCAACAGCGACTACGATGCCCTCCTGCTGCAAACGCTTGGCGACCGCCTTGTTGAAGCCACCAGCGAATGGATGCACCGCCAGCTCCACTGGCCTGGCATCCGTCCAGCCGTGGGCTATCCCTGCCTGCCCGACCAGAAAGCCATCTTCCGCTTGGCCGAGATGATTGACTTCCCGTCCATCGGCATCACCCTCACCGAGAACGGCGCCATGTATCCCCAAGCCTCCGTCTGCGGCCTTTACATCGGCCATCCCCAGGCAGAATACTTCCCTGTATAGCCTCCTATTTGTTTCCTATTTATTTCCTATAACACCTAACTAACCATGCAAAAGAAACTCTTCCTTTCCCTCCTTGCCACCCTTGCCGTGGCAACCCTCGCGGCCCAAAGTACAGACCGCAGGTTTACGTTGAAAAACTCTGCCGACGGCCAGTCCGAGCTGACCGTCTATCTTCCCACAGCCGAAGCCGCAGCCAAGGCAAATGGCCGCGCCGTTGTCGATTGTCCGGGTGGCGGCTACAGCCATCTCTCCATGGACAACGAGGGCCACAACTGGGCCGAGTTCTACAACCAGCAGGGCATTGCCTTCATCGTGCTGAAATACCGTATGCCGAATGGCGACCGCAACATTCCTCTTGGCGATGCCTACCAGGCCATCCGCACCGTGCGCGACAGTTGCAAGGTCTGGCACATCAATCCCAACAACGTGGGCATTCAAGGCTTCTCCGCCGGCGGACACCTCGCTTCTGCCGTTTCCACCCATGCACCGATGGACGCACGCCCCGACTTCTCCATCCTTTTCTATCCTGTCATCACGATGAACGAAAAGGCCACCCACAAGGGGTCCTGCGTAGGCTTCCTTGGCGACCAGTGTTCCGATGAAAAACAGGTCAAGGTCTGGAGCAGCGACCAGGCTGTGCGCCGCCACCTCACGCCGCCGGCCATTCTGATTCTGGCCAACGACGACCGTGTCGTACCTCCTGCCACCAATGCCGCGGCCTACTACACAGCCATGCGCCGGGCGGGCAACAACTGCTCCATGTTCTGCTATCCGTCAGGCGGTCACGGCTTTGGTTTCCGCAGCAACTGGAAGTACCACGAACTGATGAAGGCCGAACTCACCCAATGGCTTTCCGACCTTCAGATGCCAGCCGAAGAAGCCCAACGTGTGGCTTGCGTTGGCAACAGCATCACCGATGGCGCCGGCATCGACATGGCAGAAGTCCTTGGCTACCCGGCCGCACTGGGCAGAAGGCTTGGGGGTGGCTATGCCGTCAAGAACTTCGGCATCAGCGGACGCACCATGTCGAACACAGGTGACCGTCCCTACCAGAAGGAACAGGCCTGGCGCGACTGCCTCGGCTGGCAGCCCAACATCGTTGTCATCAAACTGGGAACCAACGACACCAAGTCGAAGAACTGGGCGACAGCCAAGGACGACCTCATCGGCAGTCTGCAGCAGATGGTCGATTCGCTCACCGCCCTGCCCACCAAGCCGCGCATCATCCTGGCAGCCCCCATCCCTGCCGTCACACCCAACAAGTTCGACATCCGCGACTCCATCATCACCACGGCCATCATGCCAGCCTTCCAGAAGTTTGCCAAGAAAAAGAAGCTGGAGTATCTCGACCTCCACACCCTGTTCCAGGATGACGGCAAGCAACTGCAGAGCGACGGCGTTCACCCCACCGACAAGGGCGCCGCACAGATAGCTGACTTGGTGAGCAAACAAATCAAGCACCAATAACACTGGTGTGCCAACGATAACACTCAAAGAAAGAGGTGACAGAGAAAACCCACTGTCACCTCTTTCTCTTATTAGATAATCAGTTGCCAACAGCCAGAAGTTGACAATGATTTCCGTTGTTTAGAAAGTATAGCCGTTCACACTGTCCCAGTCCGGGTCAGCGGTCATGTGGAAGGAGCCGCTGCTGATGCTGCCACCGCCGCCGCCTTCACCGAAAAAACTGCCGGTGTAGCGGGTCACCTGGTTGCGGATGACGGGGACGTTCTCGAAGACGCGCTCCTTGATGGTGTTGTCGTTGGCATCGAGGGCCGTGACGGTGAGCTTCGTCAAAACGTCCTCCTCGGTATGAGGCAGGGTGTAAATCTCGAAGGTGATCCCGTCGGCAGAATCGGCGGGCACGGTACGAAGTTCCGTCTGCTTCGAGTTTACGCAGCCGTAGCCATCGGCGGGACTAAACGTGCTCGAACCGCCGACGTAGTAGAACTTCAGCTTGGCGACGTTCTCGGGGACGTTCTCGTCCGTCAGCACCAGCCGGAACATTGCCACGGCGCGGGTCAGCGTCAGGTCGTAGGTCTGCTGCTCCGCCGTGACCACCAGGTCGCCGTAGTAGTAGAATGTGTCCGTCACCTTATTGTTGGGGAAGGTCACCTTCTCCGTGCTGGTGATGGTGGCGCTGCCGTCGCAGTTGTGCGCGATGACCACCAGTTTGTACGTGCCGGCGGCGAGGCTCAGCGCCACGGTGCCGTAGCTCGCGTCCCCCTCCTTCTGTGCCACCGTCTTCACCTTCGTCCCGTCGGCGTCGAAGATGGCGATGTTCAGGCGCGAGCACAGCTCCGTGATGTCGGTGGCGGCGCGGGTGGCAGCGGAAGAACCGCTGCCCGCGCCGAAGGCCTCCATGTCATACTGCTTGAACCGTAGCACGACGTTGGCATCCGTTGGCACCTCTTCATTTGTCTTCGAGTCAAAGTCCAGTTTTTCGCAAGCAACAAAGAGCATTGCTGCGAGCAGCGCCATGACCGTCCTGCAGATGTACGGAATGATATTCTGTTTCATGTTTGTTAATGTATCATGAATTCCTACCAGAGTTCCAGTTCCTCGTCATCCCAGTCGCCGCGCTCCTTGCCACGGGCAGAGCCGTGACCGCCACTGATTGTGGAATTGAAACCGGCGTTGCCGGCAACTGTAGTCGGGGTACTTATCGTTAACAGGGCGGCATTCAGCTTCACCGCGATAATCTCCGTCGTGGGAGTCTTATACTCTTTTTTCATTGTTTCTATGGTTTTCATTGTTTTTATGTTCTTTTGATGTCTCGGCAACCATTATTTCACGTAAAGCTTCTTGTCGCCGTGGATGTAAAGGCCCTTGGCCGTCGGCTTGCCGCTCAGCTTGCGACCGCTGAGGTCGTACCACACGCCATCAGAATTCGTTAAATTCGTGTAATTCGTGGTCGTAATGCCGCTGGCCTCGTCGCCGAAGTTCAGCACAAACTCACGAACCTTGGCTTCGGTGCCGTCATTCAGCGTGAAGTAGGCGCGCTGGGCGCCGATGGTCATGGCGGCGTTGGGCCAGTAGAGGGTGTTGTCGGCGCCGAGGTAGAGCAGGGTGTTGTCGCCCGTGTCGGCGATGGTCTTGGGCGCGTAGATGCCGGTGAAGGTGACGGTGCCGTCGCTGGTGGTGACGTCGTTGTGGTCAGCGTCGATGCTCACGCCGCTGAACGTCGGCTCAAAGAGGTTGTCGGCGGCGGCGTCCCACTTGATGATGAAGGGCACGCCCGCGCCGATGGTCGTCGCCTCGGTGAAGTTCAGCGTCATCGTCTGGCCGTCGACGCCGCTGGTCTCCTTGTCGAGCGTCATGGCCTTGACGCCCGTGCCGTTGAGCGGCGCGGCGGTCACGTCCACGCTGAAGGGCAGACAGAGCGTGTTCCACTTGCCGTCCTTGAAGAGCGTGCGGCCCAGGAGGGTCACGTCGGCCTTGCCGCCGTAGTTGGCGATGATGTCGGCGATGGCGTCGGCGTTGTCGCTGTTGTTGGCGAGGGTGGCGGCGACGTAGCCGATGGTGAACGTCTTCTCCACGTAGCCCAGCGATGCGTAGGTGCCTTGGAAGGTGGCTCTGACGGTTGCCGTGCCGACGTTGGTGTTATTCGTGTAGGAATAAACGTAGTCCGTGCCTTTGGTGAGGCTGAGCGAACCGGCTATGACCAGCGGCTCGGGGGTGATGGCGCTGCCCGTGTAGGTCTGGTCGGGCACGACGTCCATCTGCGCGGGGGTGGGCAGGATGGATACGCCCCACTTGCCGTTGCCCACGTCGGTCAGCGTGATGTCGTAGTAGCCTGTCTGGCCGTTGTAGGGAACGTTGAAGTTTGTGCCGTTGCCTGCCCCATAGAACTCGCCCGTGCCGCCGACATAGGGGATGTTGGCATCGTAAGTGTTGTTATCCAGCCGGAATTTGGAGTAGGTATATTCCTCGTTTTTCAGAATGTTATACGACACTTCTGTATTTTGGATGTTCACGGTGGTCACGCCGTCGTAGATGGTTGCTTCGTTAACAAAACCGCTTAGTCCGTAATAACCCCACGCAAACTCCGTCGTGCCGTGAGTGCCTTGTTCAAACACTGCGCTCACGGTTGCGCCGCCCTTGGGCATTTGGAAGGTGTTTCCGGTTGATGCCACGTCGTTGTTCTGCGCGTCCTTCACAATCAGGCGGACGAAGCGGTAGCCGAAGGCGGGGGTGGCGGTGACGGTCACCGTTTCCATATACTTCGCCGTCTCTGCTACGGTCAGCGTGCCGTGCTCTATGCCGTCGGCAATGGTGATGGTGTAGTCGGTGTCGTCCTTCGGCACGATGATGCGGCGGTCGCCGTTCTCGCTGATGGTGAAGTAGGTGCTGGCGCTGGCCGTCACATCGGTATCATCGTGCATATAGGTTACGCTCTCGGTGATTTTCGATGCGTCCACCATGTCGATGGTATCATAGATTTTGATGGCGCCGATGTTCGCAGAACTACCAGAACCGACTATCTCGCCTTTGCCGAGCCGTGCGTTGACCGTGCCGCCTTTGATAATGATTTCACCAACGGTTGCGGTCTTGCTGTTTCCGACACGACCCGTGCCGATGCCGTTGCCGCCGCTTGCGGTGACGGTGCCGCCCTCTATGACGATGCTGCCGCCCGTGGCGTTATCGTCCCATGTTCTGCCAAGACCGATACCAGCCGCTTGACTGCCGCCTGTTGCAGTCAGCGAGCCGTCGCCCTTGATGGTGAGCGTAGTGCCGGAGCCGCCAATCTGAATACCCGCACTACTATATCTTGTATTGCTGACGTTGTTGGTTCCGACAAGCGTAATCTCCGCTGAGCCAGCGCAGACGATGCTGCCGTTGATGGTGGCACCGCTTAGAGTGATGCCGGCGCCGTCGGCAATGGTGACGGTGTGGCTGGTCGTGCCTGTCAGCACGTCGCCCTCAATAGCGTTGAAATCGCCGTTAGCATCCGAAAGGTCAATCGTGGCGCTGCGCTCGACGGTGGCGGTGACGGTGATGTCGGCGTCGGCGACGGTCACGGTGTAAATGCCGTTGGCATCGGGTTCAAGCGTGCTGGTGCCGTCGGAAACGTTGGATGCAGCGTAGGGGAAGCTGGCCGTGAAGGTGACGGTGGTTCCCGTGATGTATTTGCCGTCGGCGTCGGCTGCGTTCGTCGCGCTGACCACCTCCATATTGGCGGGCAGGCTGACGGCGTAGGTCTGTAGCAGCGTTGCCGTCACGGTCACGTCGCCGTCGGGCATGGTGAAGGTGTACTGGCGGTTGCCAGCGTCGGTGGTTGCCACTGCGCCGCCGTTCACGCTGAGCGTCGTGGCGTCAACCGCCGTGCCGAGCGTCAGGGTGACGGTCTCGCCCGTAAAGGCATATTCGGAAGTGGCCGTGATGTTGGCCTTGAGGTCGTCGCTCATCGTGACGGCGTGGTTCATTGCCTTGGCGCGAACCTGACGTTGCGCACCTTCGCCCGTATCGTAGAACACGGCATCCTTGGCATTGCCGGTCACAATGTTACCGCCGCTTATGAAATTCACGGTGACGGAGCCGCTTGCACTCTTGCCGCTGCCGATGCAGGCGCCGCCCTGAACGGGAGTAGCCACAATCTTCTTGACGCCGTCGGAGATATTGACGGTAATGCTGCAATCGCCGCCCACATAGCCGGAACCGATGCCCGCCGCATGGATGACGCCGCCGTTCAGGTTGATGGTGCCGGCTTTGCCGCCGCTAAATCCGCCGCCAATTCCGGCTCCGTAATGTGCGTTATCCTGTGCCGTCACGATGCCGCCGTTAATGGTGATGGTGCCGACGGTTGATGTTCCACCGCCCGAGCCGATACCGGCCGCACACCAGCCAGTGGCGTTGATTTGTCCGCCGTTGATAGTAATCATTCCTGCATCTGTGTTTTCCACTCCGCCAATGCCGGCATACCAATTGGCATTGTCGTTGGTTGCATCTGCCACGAGTGCGCCCATCGTCGCCTCGTCGTCCGTCTGCGCATAGATGTTGAACGTAGCACTGCTGCCAACGGTGATGCCCTTGCTTGCCGTCAGCGTTGCGCCGTCGCAGAGAATCAAGTTGACCGTGCCGCTTACGGTGATGCGGTCGGCGATGGTCACGTCTTCACCCACGACGTACCAGCCCGCCGTGAGCGAGGTCGAGCCGTCGGTGAGCACGGTGAAGTCGGTGCAGGTCTGGGTGCTGCCGTCGGCGGCGAGGTAGGAGATTTCGTCCCTCCAATAGGCGGTGACGGTGATGGTCTGTATGTCCGACGGCTGGTAGATGTAGGGTGCGGTGAAGTATTCGCCGGGCTGCTTCTCTACGCCTTCCTCGCAGCTCGCCTCCCAGTGGTCGAAGACCTTGTATTCGGGAGCTGCGAATCCGCACTCAGGCAGATAATAAAGGCCAGCATAACCGCTGTTGTTCGCTAAAATGTCGTCGGCCATCGTGCCTGTGCCGCCGTTGGCAACGAACACGACGGTGTGGTATGGCTCAATGAAGGTGAACGTGAAGGCCTTCGTGCCGCTCCAGTCGCCCTTGCCGGTGATGGTGGCATTGTATGTCTGGCCGACCTTGTAGGATTCGACGTACTCCACGTCGATGTCGTAGTCCGTGCCACATACCAACTGAGTCTCGCCGTACCATACTTGGACGTTGGCGGTGAGCGAATTGTAAGGGCCGTAGCCGTCTTCGAAGCCTTCCATTTTGCCGCGCAGTTCGCAGTCGGCAATGTCGCCTGCCCACGCCGTCGCCGTCGTGAGCATCATCGTGAGCAGCAGGAGCGCTGCCCGCGTCGCCGTGAGGGTCGTCGCCCTCCTTACCGTGAGGGCCAGCGTCCCCGCCGCCCCCGTGATGAATTCTTTCGTTTTCATACTCATTTACTGTTTATTTGGTTTATAAAAATCTTCTTTTCTGCTGCCGGCGCCGTTGGGCATGGCGAGGGCGAGCGTGAGGGCTGCCCTCGTGATGAATGGTTTGATGTTGTTTGTCATTGTTGTTATGTTTTTAAATGTTTTGACGATGTTCGTTGTCCCGGGAGCCGCCGCTGGCGGCGTTGGGATTTCCGCCGGACTTTTTAACATGTAATTGCCATGTAATTGTTCATGTAATTGCTGCGCCAGCATTTATGGATAATTCGTGGTAATTCGTGTTAAAGTCTTTCTCGCAGGTTCCAACGGCGTTGAGATTTCCGCCGAGGGCCCGGGAGCCGCCGCCAACGGCGTTGAGGGTGCCGACGAGGGCCCGGGAGGGGTGCCAACGGCGTAGAAACCGTGAACGGAGCCCCGGAAGTGGGTTTCAACGGCGTAGAAACCGCCGGCGAGGACCGCGAAGTGGCTCCCAGCGGCGTCGGCAGGGTTTCCTCGTTGACCAGCGTACCAGGGCGGGCCTTTTTTTGCGCCTCGCTGAAACTTTTTCGTCGAAATGTTTGGCGGTTTCGGAAATTAGTCGTACCTTTGCAGCACCAGAATCCGCCACGCTTCCCGTAGACCAGCGTACCAGGGCGGAACTTTTTGTATATAAACGCTTATGGAATACAACAAACCCGCCCTCAGCATCAGCGACCAACTGGCCATCCTGCAACAGCGTGGACTGGCTGTCGCCGACACGGCCAAGGCTGAGGATTTCCTCAACAACGTCAGTTACTTCCGCTTCGCCGCCTACCTGCGCATCTTCAAGCAGCCCGACGACACGTTCCGCGCTGGCTCTACGTTCGAGCAGGTGGCTACGCTCTACTCTTTCGACGTGGAGCTGCGCAAGTTGCTGTTCGGCGCCATCCAGCGCATAGAGATTGCCCTGCGGTCGCGCGTTATCCACCAGTTCTCGCTGGCTCACGGGCCGTTCTGGTTCCTCAATGCGTCGCTGGCCATCGACAAACTGAAGTTTGCCGAGAATCTGGCTACGCTGGAGCGGGAGTTGCAGCGGTCGAAGGAGGACTTCATCAAGGAGCACACGGCGAAGTACGGCACGACGAACTTCCCTCCGGCGTGGAAGATGCTGGAATTGGTATCGTTTGGTTGCCTGACGAAGCTCTATATCAATTTCGCCGACACTCCTGTCCGCAAACGCATTGCCCGCAGCTTCGGCGTGTCGAAGCCCGAGGCACTGGAGAGCTGGATGGTAGCTATCAACTTGTTGCGCAACCACTGTGCCCACCATGCCCGTGTGTGGAACCGCCAGTTCACCATGATGCCGCAGTTGCCGCCGACGCTGAGGAATGCGTGGGTCAACGTTGACGGTGTGGTGCAGACCAGCCCCTACGCCCTGTTCTGCTGCATCGCCTACTGGCTGAACGGCATCGACGCGCAGAACACCTTCGCCGCTGACATGAAGGCGCTGCTGGCGAAGTGCCCCACGGTGGACGCCGCCGCCATGGGCTTCCCGCAGGGCTGGGCCGGCGAGCCGCTGTGGCGGTAATACTCCCAGACTCCTTGGCTCCTTAGACCAAGACAGCATCCCTCGCATGGCTTCGCGCCGTGCGGGGGATGTTTGCGTCTGATATGTCGATGGTCGTGTCATTGTTGTTTTATTCCTTTGCAATGCTCACCGTCACCACTGGCCTCACTTTAGCGTTGGCAGGGAAGTTCTCTGCCCCGTCGCCGCCCGACAGAGAGCGGTAAAGGATGCTGCCGGTGGCCTCAAAAAGGTAGTTGCCGGCGGGGTTGACGTCCGTGTCAAGTTTGCCGTTGATGTCATCGCAGGCGGCATAGATGGCATTAAGCTCCGCACTTGTCGGCAGGCGCCAGTCACTGATGGCATCCACGTCCGCCTCGGCAATCTTCGCATCCACGGCAGTCGCCACCGCCGCAGCCTTCGCATCGGTGCCGGAGATGCCTAGCGTCACTTGGGCATAGCTTTGGTTCATCGTCACCTCGTTAGGCGACAGCAGGGTCACGTCGGCATTGTCGCCGTTGTCCGTCACGCTCAGCACGAAGCACGTCTGGTAGATGGAGCCGACAGCGGGAATGTTGCCGGTGTTGTTCTCCGTGCCCTCAGTATTCTCCGTGTTCTCTGTGGCAGAACTGCCATTCTCATCGAAGTCAAAGCTAATCGTCCTCTCGCCTAACCACGTTGCCCCAGTAATCGTTCCCGTCAGGTTCACGCCCACCGCCTCGGTATATGTTCCGCTGATGTTTATCTTGTAGCCGGCCTCCAGCTGGTCGCTGGTGCTGTAGGTGTAAGTCTTCGTCGTGCCGCCAATAGTCATATTCACCGAGACGCTCGCCGGCTGACTGCTTGGCGGAAGCAAGTAGGCGTTGGCACTTGCCGTCCATGTGCGGTTGTCGCTCTGTTTGGTAAGACTGATAGTCTGTGAAGCCCCCGTGCCGCTATACGTGCCGCTTAAGGTGAGCGCCTGCCATAGTGGGGCGATGGTTACGCTGATGGCAGTTGCGGCGGTAGGTACTTGGTTAATCGTTATATCTTGCAAGAGCATTACCTTGCGCTCCAGTCCGAGGGTGACGGTGTTCGTCCCGCCATCCACCAGCGTCGCCGTAGCCGAAGCCGCCATGAGGTCGGTCATCGTCCTCCCCTCCTTCAAAGAGAGAGCCGTGCTTGTCGTCGCATCATCCTTCGTCGGCAGGTTATAATCGGTGGAAGAAGCCCCGCCAACCGCATACACTGAGTATGTCCCCTCGACCAGCGCGATGTTCAGCGTCTGCCCCGCATCGCCTATCGTCTGCACGGCCTTGCACTCCTCGCCTTGGAACACATACACCTGCACGGGATAGCTAATCGTCGCCTCCCCACCGCTTCTGGTCGTCACTTGCAGCGTCGCGTTCGCCGCCTTGCCGTTCTCGTATGCGTCGATGCCATCGCCGCCATCAACGACGTCCTTGCTGCACGCCGCCATCATCGCGGCTGCCATCATACATAGAATAAATCTCTTCATCGTTATCTTATTTTTAGTCGTCTGTCAGCGAGAAATCTTTTAAATCCTCTTTATTCTTTGTCTCTGTCCGATTTGTTGATGGTATGTTGTTGTTTGTGTTGTTGCCTTCTTTCCTCTTTTTTAGGTTTATGCTGCCTCCAGTCGCCAAAGTGGTATAGCGTATAGAAAAAGCCCACCCATGCCGCCAGATAGATGAGGATGAGAGGGATGGAGAGCCACAGGGGCAGTTCAAGAAATGGGTCTATCGTTTTGATAAAGTTCATTGTACCAGCGAAGGTACGCACTTTTATGGTAACTAATACGCCTTTTAAGGCTGTAGGTGTCCCATAATGCGGTTCTGCGACAAAAAAAGCAGTCTTAAAACTTAGTTTTAAGATAAAAATGTGTACCTTTGCGCCCTGTTATGATAGGTATTAGCGAAATGCAATATGGCGGGATGCTGACGACGGCGCTGCTGGCGCTGACGTTGGCATTTCAGGTGCCCAGGCGAGCGATGCGCAACAAGATATTCGGACGGGCACGCTGGATGATGGCGGCCGGACTGGCGCTCATCTCCCTGCAGTTCCTGTTGCAATACATCGGCGGCTACCGCCAGATGGGCGTCACGCAGGGTGTCTTCTGGAACCTCGTCTTCTTCATGCCCTGCACCATCGCCCTCAACCTGGCCATCCTCTACGTGCAGCAGAAAGGGCGCATCCGGCAGCTGGAATGGATTGTGGGCGGCACGCTGTATCTGACAGCCATGGCGGTGCTGACAGGCGCGGCAATGACCGACGGCATACCCTTCGAACAGGATTCCAGCCCGCTGAGGACGGCGGAATATATTGGCTCGGGACTGTACCTGCTCATGCAGAGCTATTACTTCATATTACTCTACAGGGGCTACCGGCGTATGCAGCTTGCCGTGGACGAGTACTTCGACCACGAGCGCAAGGACCTGCTGGGATGGATGGGCCGCAGCGTGACCATGCTGGCCGTGCTGTCGCTGTTCGTGCCCATCGTGATATTCCTCGAGGGATGGCCCCTCACCGCCTACGCCTGTGCCTTCTTCTGTACCATCTACTATTGCGCCAGCTGCTTCCACAGCTACGGCATCAGTCAGGACCTGCAGCGCGTAGAAGAGGCCGAACAGAGTCAGGAGAGCGACGATGCCGAGCCGTCGATAAGCCCCGCCGACTGCCAGCGCATTGAACAGGCGGCAGAAAAATGGGTGGCCGCCGGCGGCTACCGACAGCCCAACCAGACGCTGACCACCGTGGCCAACGACATGGACGTGCAGCGCTACATGCTGAAGGCCTGGCTGCAGCAGACGGAATACGGCAAACTGAGCAACTGGGTGAACCACCTGCGCACGGAAGAGGCCCAGCGCGTGATGACGGCACACCCCGACTGGGGACTTGATGCCGTGGCTGAGCACTGCGGATTCAGCCTGTCCAGCTTCCACCGCGTATTCCACCAATATACAGGCATGACGCCCGCACAATTCCAGCGGGTTCATTAATAAAGAAAAAACGCGCCACTTATTTTAAGTGACGCGAGCGTGCCTGGTCTTCGTCGAAGAGCTTGAACTCGTAGCCCTGATTCTGTAGCCATTCAATGCTACGGGGCAGGGCAGTGCGGAGTTTGTCGATGCTCTTCAGCGAGTCGTGGAAGGTAATGATACTGCCCGGACGGGTATATCGCTTCACGTTCTCAAACACTTCATCGGCGTTGAGGCGGTTGGAGTAGTCACGTGTGACGAGGTCCCACATGATGATGGTGAATTTCTTGCGCAGGTAGAGGTACTGGTCGGTACGCATCCAGCCGTGTGGCGGTCGGAACAGGCGACTGTGCAGCAGGTCGTCGGCCTTGCGCACATTGATGAGATAGCCCTTGCGCGAGTGGCGCAATCCGCCGATGTGGTTGTAGGTGTGGTTGCCAATGCGGTGCCCGTGGCTCTGGATAAGGGTGAGCAGTTCGGGGAAGCGGGCCACGTTTTCGCCCACCATGAATAAGGTGGCCTTCACGCCATAGCGGTCGAGGGTTTCAATCAGCCAAGGTGTGGACTGGGGGATGGGCCCGTCGTCGAAGGTCAGATAGACTGCCTTCTCCAAGGGGTTCATCCTCCAGATTGCGCTGGGATAAAGCCAGCGTAGCCACATGCTGGGTTGTTCGATAATCATGGTTGTACTTTACTGTCCGATGACACCTGCGTCCTGTGCCTTGGTGACGAATGCCTGGTAGAAGGTGTTGAGTGTCTGGTCAAGCGCCTTGCCTTTCTTGCTGAAGGCGGCATTTGTCTTGCCAAGTTTGTCGTAGGTTTCAGCCACGCTGGCCATGATGCTGATTTCCTGCTGACATTCGCGGTAGGCGGCAGCAAAGCGCATGTTGTTCAGTGAGAGGTACCACAAGAGGTATTCTTCAGACCGCTGTGCCAGCTGGGCCATGATGTGCTCGGCCTTGTCTGCCTGGCCACAGGCAATGTAGGCGTTGATGATTTCAAGCGAGCCGCTGCCGGCATCGTGAGGCACGTTGTATTCGGGTATTTCCGTGGCGCACTTTTCCAGAGCTTTCTTGGCCTTGTCAATCTTTCCCTCGCGTACCAGTGTGGAGATGAGGTTGGCAAACCAGCGGCGGTGGGTGAAGCACATGCGCATGGTGGTCTCGTCAATGTAGAGGTCGGGCTGCTTCAGGTTGCCGTAGCGGTACTTGTTCATCATGTTGTCGTACATCTTCTCGCTGTCAACGATGGTGTTCATCGGCACGTTTCTGGAGAAGGTGAACGGCGTAATGCGCCAGGCAATGCCTTCCTGCACGAAATGCTTGTAGAGGTTACCGTAGTTGCTGGAGCCCACCGTTGTGCTCATGTAGAGCGGACGCGAGAAGTTGGCTTCGGCAATCATTTCCAGCATCATAATGAAACTCTTTGAGACGCGGCCCTGTCCTGCCAGACTGATCAGCATCCTGTCGGGGATAGAGTCGCCCGGAATCATCATGCCGGAACGGCGCACAGCCTCTTTGTCAACGGTGACATAGAGCGTGTCGCTGGGCAGACAGGCTGGCAGGTTGTCGGTCAAATTCTTATATTCGTCGGGAATATCTTCTTTCAGCAGGAACTTGTGGATGGCGGTGTGAAGTTCGAAAGGCTCGTCGCCCCAGATTTTGCGGGCCATTGCGCTGTCTTGTTCATAGACACTGGCAATGAGTTCCTTCATGCCGAGCGAACCACCGCTGAGGCCCACTGTGGGGTTCACTTCCACCATCTCGTTCTTGCCGCTGGTGTATTGCAGACGGGTCCAAGTGATGGGCAGCGGGCTTGACTGTCCTTCGCCCTCGAAGGCTGGACGCTTCATCTGGTCGATGTACCAGTCGGTCTGCAGGTAGCTGAGGTTGCACACGCGCACATCGGTGCGGTTGCCCTCGGTGTCCTCGTTGTACCAAAGCGGGAAGGTGTCGTTGTCGCCATTGGTGAAGATAACGCCGTCGTGGGGTATCGTCTCCAGATAGTTCAGGCCGAAGTCGCGGCAGACGTAGCGGTCGCTGCGGTCGTGGTCGTCCCACGTCTGGCTCACCATCTGCAACGGCACGGCAATGGCTGGCACCAGGCTGATGACCGAGGCACCCAGGGCCGCGGCTCCTTTTCGGCCATTCACCTTGAAGGCTTTGCACACCCATTCGTAGATGGCTGCGATGCCCAGTCCGCACCAGATGGAGAAGGCGTAGAACGAACCTGCGTAGGCGTAGTCGCGCTCACGCGGCTGCACCGGTGTCTGGTTGAGGTAGAGCACGATGGCAATACCCGTCATGAAGAACAGGAAGAAGACCACCCAGAACTGCTGAATGCCTTTCTTGTCGCGGAAGGCTTGCCAGAAGAAGCCCAGCAGACCCAGGATGAGCGGCAGACAGAAGAAGACATTGTGCCCCTTGTTGTTCTGCAGGTCGGACGGAAGCAAGGACTGGTCGCCAAGGCGTATGTCGTCCAGGAAGCTGATGCCTGTCACCCAGTTGCCGTGCTCCAGTTCGCCGTGGCTCTGGATGTCGTTCTGCCGTCCGGCAAAGTTCCACATGAAGTAGCGCCAGTACATGAAGTTCATCTGATAGGAGAAGAAGAAACGCAGGTTCTCGCCCCAGGTGGGGATGTCCAACTGGCGTGTGCCGTTGCCCGGGATGTTGTAATCCACGGTCTTGGTGTTCACGGTGCCTAACCACGACTGGTAGTCACCCTTGTGCCCTTCGTCGTAGATGCGGGGGAAGAACATACACTGGTTGGACGGATAGACCAACTCTATCTTGTCGCGTATCACTACATATTCGTCTTTCTCCTCTGGACTTGCCTTTTCCTTGCGCTGATAGACAGGTGCGCCCTTGCTGGTTTCATAGACCAAATCACCGTCGCCATTCGTCACGATGTTGGGCTGGCTGGCGTAGGTCTGACCGAAGAAGAGCGGACGGTCGCCATACTGTTCGCGGCCCAGGTATTCACCCAGAGTGAACACGTCCTCAGGCGAGTTCTGGTCCATAGGCGGATTGGCTGTAGAGCGGATGACGATGACGGCGTATGACGAGTAGCCCACGGTGATGAGTGCCATACAGAGGATGGCCGTGTTCAGCAGACGAGCCGTCACTTCCTTGCGTGTGAACAGCAGGAAGCCGACGATGCCCAAGACCACGATGCCGATGAGCACGCTGCTGAAACCGTGACCATAGAAGGGGATGCCCAGCAGGGCCATGCTTGCCAGCGCGGCAATGTTCATCTGCGTGCGGTTGGTGCCCTGGTTGGTGACGTAGAGCGACCAGACGAGCAAGGCTGTCAGGATGGCAAGGTAAAGGTACAGACCTGTGTTGTAGCTCATGCCCAAGGCATTGACAAAGAGCAGCTCAAACCAGCCGCCAACCTTCACGATGCCGGGCACTACGCCGTACAGTACAGCCACCACAATCAGTGCACTCACAGCCAGTACGGTGAGCGACCCCACTGTGGTTGGCTCCTTGGCCCGCTTGTAATAATAGACCAGCACGATGGCGGGAATACAGAGCAGGTTGAGCAGGTGCACACCAATGCTGAGGCCGATGAGGTAGGCAATGAACACCAGCCACTTGTCGGAGCCTGGCTCGTCGGCATTGTCTTCCCACTTGAGAATCAGCCAGAACACCAGGGCCGTGAAGAAACTGGAGAAGGCATATACCTCGCCCTCGACAGCCGAGAACCAGAACGTGTCGGACCATGTGTAAATCAGCGCACCGGCAATGCCGCTGGCCATGATGGCCACCGTCTGTGCTGTCGTGGGCGCTTCGCCCTTCTGGCAGAACAGCGCCTTGGCCAGATGGGTGATACTCCAGAACAGGAACAGGATGCAGCCTGCGGAAAGCAGGGCGTTCATCATGTTCACCATCTTGGCAATCTGCGAGGCATCGCTGGCAAACTGGCTGAAAAAGTTGCCCATCAGCATGAAGAAAGGTGCGCCGGGCGGATGTCCCACCTCCAGCTTGGCAGCTGTAGAGATAAATTCAGGACAATCCCAGAAGCTTGCCGTCGGCTCGATGGTCGAGCAATACGTGTAGGCGGCAATCAGGAAAACGAGCCATCCCGTGGCATCGTTCAGGATTTTGTAGGTTTTCATGTATAATGTTTTTTGTTGTTTGTCACACAGGTCAGAGACTGGTCACACATATCAAAACGGGCCTGCAAAAACAGTTTGCAGTCCATTTCACGCTGCAAAGTTAGTGCAAATCAGAAAGGCCTGCAAAAATATTAAAGTAATTTAACTTACCCGTGTTGTCCAAGTAGCAGCCCAGCGTCACTTGAGTAGCACCCCAGTGCTACTTCGTCAACGCCCCGGTGCTACTTCGCCATCACTGGGGTGTTGTCGAAGTGACGATGCATCGACGCCGAAGTAACGATGCACGGCCAGCGCCGTGACGATGTTTGGCCAGACTCGTGACGATGTTTGGCGACAAGTGCGACGATGTTTCGCTGGCGCGCTGACGATGCACGGCCACGGCGCTGACGGTGCATCGTCACGCCAATTTTACACTTTCCCCAGAGAGTTTTTTGAAGCAAAGTTACATTCTGAGACTATTTCAATAGATTATCAACAAGTTAGCCTCAAAAAAGGTGCATTAAAGTGTCATTAAAGTGTCATTAAAGTTACACTAAGCAAGGACTGAAATGTGTTTTTAACTAAACCCAAAGACACAAGGTTTTTTTGTACAGAACCAGAGGACGTCTTTGTGTTCCATTAATTACATCAAAAAACACGAAAAATCCATGACCAGTGGAGTTTTTATGTAACTTTAATGACACTTTAATGACACTTTAATGACACTTTAATGTAACTTTTCAGGTGTTAAGCCAATGATTATAAACTATTTAAGCCAAGAATGTAACTTTACTTCAAAAAATCGTGTAGGAAAAGTGAAATAATGCTTAGCTTGATGCCCCTGTGCCATAAGCAAGACAAAACAATGGCCTCGGCTTCCCACTCGAAGCTGAGGCCAAATATGTGATAGTTAGACGTGATGTCTGAAATTACATCATGCCACCCATGCCTGGTGCGCCCATTGGCATTTCGGGCTTGTCCTCCTTGGCGTCGCAGATGACGCACTCGGTAGTGAGGAACATGCCTGCGATGCTGGCTGCATTTTCCAGAGCGACACGGCAAACTTTGGCTGGGTCGATGATACCGCTGGCACGCAGGTTTTCGTAAGTGTCCTTACGGGCATTGTAACCGAAGTCACCCTGGCCGTTACGAACCTTCTCTACGACAACTGAGCCTTCCAGACCGGCATTTTCCACAATCTGACGAAGTGGCTCTTCAATGGCACGCTTGATGATCTTGATACCTGTCGTTTCGTCAGCGTTTTCGCCTTCCAGGCCTTCCAGTGACTCAATGGCGCGAATGAGGGCTACACCGCCACCAGGAATGGTGCCTTCTTCGATGGCTGCACGGGTTGCGCAAAGTGCATCGTCAACGCGGTCCTTCTTTTCCTTCATCTCCACTTCACTGGCGGCACCTACATAGAGCACTGCCACACCGCCGCTGAGCTTGGCCAGACGTTCCTGCAGCTTCTCTTTGTCGTAGTCGCTGGTAGTGTTCTTGATTTCGTTCTTAATCTGGTTGGTACGGTCAACGATGAGCTGCTTGTCACCCTTGCCACCTACGATGGTCGTATTGTCCTTGGTGATATTCACCTTTTCGGCGGAGCCAAGCATTTCCAGGGTGGCCTGTTCCAGTTTCAAGCCCTTCTCCTCGCTGATGACAATACCGCCTGTCAGCACGGCGATGTCTTCCAGCATAGCTTTGCGGCGATCGCCAAAACCAGGAGCCTTCACGGCACAAATCTTCAGCTGGGCACGCAGACGGTTCACAACCAGTGTGGTCAGTGCCTCGCTGTCAACATCCTCAGCAATGACGAGGATAGGACGGCCCGTCTGAGCGGCTGGGTTCAGGATGGGCAGGAACTCCTGTAGGTTGCTGATTTTCTTGTCGTAGATAAGGATGAGCGGGTTCTCCATTTCGCACTCCATCTTCTCTGTATTGGTGACGAAGTAGGGAGAGAGATAACCACGGTCGAACTGCATACCTTCCACAACGCCGATGGTGGTTTCGCGGCCCTTGGCTTCTTCGATGGTGATGACACCGTCCTTGCTTACTTTCTTCATGGCGTCAGCAATCAACTTACCGATTTCCTGGTCGTTGTTGGCACTGACGGTAGCTACCTGCTCAATCTTTTCGTAGTTGTCATCTACTTTCTCGCTCTGGCTCTTGATGTGTTCAACCACTTTGGCCACAGCTTTGTCAATACCACGTTTCAGGTCCATAGGGTTAGCACCGGCAGCTACGTTCTTCAGGCCGTTGGCCACAATGCTCTGAGCCAGTACGGTGGCAGTTGTTGTACCGTCACCAGCGTCGTCGCCAGTCTTCGAGGCTACACTCTTAACGAGCTGTGCACCAGTATTCTGGAATGCGTCGGCCAGTTCTATTTCCTTAGCTACTGTCACACCATCCTTGGTAATCTGAGGTGCACCAAATTTCTTCTCCAAGATAACGTTACGTCCTTTCGGACCAAGTGTTACCTTTACTGCGTTTGCAAGCTGGTCAACACCCTGCTTCAGGATGTCGCGGGCTTCAATATTGAATTTTAATTCTTTTGCCATAGTTCTTGTGTTTTTACGTTCTTACGTCTTTACTTTTTTGAGTTTTTAAGTTAAGCGATTACTGCGAGTACGTCTGACTGGCGCATGATGAGGTACTTGGTGCCGTCAAATTCCAGTTCTGTACCGGCATATTTGCCATAGAGCACTTGGTTGCCAACCGTCAGAATCATTTCCTCGTCTTTTGTACCATTGCCAACGGCAACAACTTCACCCTTCAGGGGTTTCTCCTTTGCGGTGTCGGGGATGATGATGCCCCCCACTGTCTTTTCTTCTGCGGGTGCAGGCAGAATCAGCACTCTGTCTGCAAGTGGTTTGATGTTCATAATGCTTGTTGTTTTTAGTGTTTATATGTATTTTTATGTTGGTTTCGTCAGTTTTCGAGCCGATTCCCAAACAAAGTGCGTGCCAGCCCCGTGAGGTTGGCACGCAAGTGTGACAAAGTGTCAGTGTGTATGCAGTTATCGTCCAGCATACATGCTTTCGTAGTACTTTTCATACTCGCCGCTGGTGATGTTGTCCATCCAGGGTTCATTGTCGAGGTACCAGCGAACAGTCTTTTCGATGCCTTCTTCAAATTGGAGTGAGGGTTCCCAGCCCAGTTCCTTCTGCAGTTTAGTGCTGTCAATGGCGTAGCGTGCATCATGGCCGAGACGGTCGGTGACGTAGGTGATGAGGTTCATGTCCTCGCCTTCCGCTCTGCCCAGCAGACGGTCAACGGTCTTGATGACCACCTTGATGATGTCGATGTTCTTCCACTCGTTGAAGCCGCCGATGTTGTAAGTTTCGGCAATCTTGCCGTTGTGGAAGATGGTGTCAATGGCACGGGCATGGTCTTCCACGAAGAGCCAGTCGCGCACGTTCTCGCCCTTGCCATAGACGGGCAGCGGCTTGCGGTGACGGATATTGTTGATGAACAGCGGGATGAGCTTCTCCGGGAACTGGTATGGTCCGTAGTTGTTTGAGCAGTTGGTCACGATGGTGGGCAATCCGTAGGTGTCGTGGAAGGCACGCACAAAGTGGTCGCTGCTGGCCTTCGAGGCAGAGTAGGGTGAGTGGGGATTGTACTTGGTTGTTTCGTAGAAGAAATCCTTACCGTAGGCCAGATGGTGTTCCGAAGAAGAAGCTGTGGTGCTGAACGGAGGTTCGATGCCTTCAGGGTTGGTCATCTGGAGTGCACCATAGACTTCATCGGTGGAGATGTGATAGAAGCGTTTGCCTTCATATTTCTCGGGCAGACTCTCCCAGTAGAGTTTGGCAGCCTGCAGGAGGGAGAGGGTACCCATCACGTTGGTACGGGCAAAGGTGAAGGGGTCCTTGATGCTGCGATCCACGTGGCTTTCAGCGGCCAGATGGATAATGCCATCTACCTTTTCGTCCTGCATCAGCTGGTAGAAAGCATCGAAGTCGCAGATGTCCATCTTTACGAACTTGTAGTTGGGCTTGTCCTCCACATCCTTCAGGTTGGCCAAATTACCTGCGTATGTCAGTTTGTCAAGGTTAATGATTTTGTAGTCAGGATATTTGTTTACGAAAAGCCTGACTACGTGGCTGCCGATGAATCCGGCTCCGCCTGTGATTACGATGTTACGTTTCATGTATCCTATTTGTATTGGTTTGTTATGTCTATGAGATGATTGTCTTTGAGTGAGGCTTGTACATCAATGAGGCGCTGGTTGCTGCTGCCCCGGAATCGGAGGGAGGTGTCGCGCAGGTCAAGGATGAAGGGGCTGTCAACAAGTACGTCGATGTGCTGAAGCAGCGGACGATAGTTGGGGTTGTCCTGGATTTCTTCCCATCGGTAGCCTGTGTAGCACCAGATGTTCAGTTGGAGTTTCGCCTTGATGCGCTGTGCCAACTGTGCCACGGCAGGGGCTTGGAAGAAGGGGTCGCCTCCTGTGAAGGTGACATTGAAGGCATTGTAGCGGATGATGTCAATGATTTCGTCTTCGGTCATCTCTTTGCCAGCATTGGCAGACCACGATTGGGGGTTGTGACAGCCTATGCAATGGTGGGTGCAACCTGCAAAGTAGATGGAGGTGCGCAGTCCCGGACCATCCACCGTGGTTCCTTGTGCTATGTCAATGACTCTCAATGTTTACGTTTTTGAGAATTTAAGTTCCAGAGCCTTGTTTTCGGCAGCTTCCATCACTACTCGCTCGCCAGGCCCTTTGTCGTTGATGCCAACCAGATGGAGAATGCCGTGGATGATGACACGGTGCAGTTCTTCGTCGTAGCTTGTTCCTTGCTGCTCAGAGTTGCTGCGCACGGTGTCAAGCGAAATGAACAGGTCACCGGCGATGGTGTCTTTCTTGCCCATTGCCGCCATGTCTTCACAATAGTCAAACGTGATGATGTCGGTGTAGTAATCGTGCCCGAGGAACTGTCTGTTGACCTCCAGAATCTTCTCGTCGTTGCAGAAGATATATGCCACATCGCCCACATTTTTTCCATATTCTTTGGCCACAGCCTTAATCCAGGCACTGGTGTCTCGTCGTTTGATGTTGGGCATTTTCACGCCGTCGGTACAATAGGTAATCATATCTGGTGCAATTTTGGCTGCAAAGGTAAGCAATTTAAATGAAGAATGAAGAATGAAGAATGAAGAATGTGCACCCGACGCGACAAAATAAGGCTAAATCATCATAATTTGTAAATTATCAGACCGTAAAAAGAAAAGCAAATTGTAAATTGTAGATTGTAAAATTGTAAAATCTATTACCTTTGCACTATGAACGACGATGAACGATACATGAAACTGGCGCTGGACGAAGCGCATAAAGCATTAGAGGCCGACGAAATCCCTATCGGAGCCGTCATTGTGGCAGGAGGACGGGTCGTAGGCCGTGGCCATAACCTGACTGAAACCCTCCATGATGTGACGGCTCATGCCGAGATGCAAGCCATTACGGCTGCCGCAGAATATCTGGGCAGTAAATACCTGACGGACTGCACCCTTTATGTCACCGTCGAGCCCTGTGTGATGTGTGCCGGTGCCATCGGCTGGAGCCAACTTTCGCGCATTGTCTTTGGAGCCAGCGACCCCAAGCGTGGCTATCAGACCTATGCCCCCCATGCCTTTCATCCCCGTGCCGAAGTCACCTCCGGCGTGTTGCAAGAAGAATGTGCCACGCTGATGAAGGACTTCTTCAAGCAGAAGCGGTAGTCATCTCATTGCTAAAAAAAAGAAAAGAATCCTAAAGGTCAAAGACTTACAGGACTCTTTCTTTTGCGCTTCAGGATGGGCTTGAACCAACGACCCCATGATTAACAGTCATGTGCTCTAACCAACTGAGCTACTGAAGCTGGTGCATATTCGTTTCGGAATGCGGTGCAAAGGTAGGAAGTTCGGCGGAAACAACCAAATTTTTGGGTAAAAAAGTGACGAAAATGCCAAATGGTAAATTGTAAATGGTAAATAATCCTTACCTTTGCAAAAATTTTGCGTCAATGAGGGTATTACTTATCAATACTTCAGAACAGACCGGCGGTGCGGCCATCGCTTGCAATCGCTTGATGGAGGCTCTGAAAAAACAGGGCATCAGAGCCAAGATGCTGGTACGCGACAAACAGACCGACAAACTAACAGTCATATCTGTTAAGTCCAGTTGGAAATTGCCCATCATGTTTTTGTGGGAGCGCATTTGTATCTTTGTAGCCCACAGGTTTAGCAAGAAAAACTTGTTCCAGATGGACATTGCCAATGTAGGCACAGATGTGACGGTGATGAAAGAATTCCAGCGGGCTGACGTGATTCATCTGCACTGGGTGAACCAGGGGTTTCTCTCCATGAAAACCATTGAGCGAATCATGCAATGCGGCAAACCTGTTGTCATCACGATGCACGACATGTGGTATTTTACGGGAATTTGCCATTATTCGGCTGACTGCCAAAAATATAAGTCGGCCTGTGAACACTGCCCACTGTTAGGAGGTGAAAAGGCACTGATTGACTATGCAAAGCGCGTTTTTGAGCAAAAGCGCCGTCTTTACAGCCAGAGCAAAGTCACGTTTGTGGGCTGCAGCGAATGGATTGCCTCTTTGGCCAGACAGAGTGCTCTTACCCAAGGGCAACGTGTGGTCAGCATTCCCAATGCCATCGATATGACCGTGTTCCGCAAACTGGACAAGAGCGAACTCCGTGCCAGGCACCATGTGAATCCTGACAAAAAGCTGCTGCTCTTTGGTGCACAACGCATTACCGATGAGCGCAAGGGCTTCCGCTATCTGGCAGAAGCCTGCAAACTGATTGAGCAGCACACCCCGGAACTGGCAAAGAAGATAGAAATCATGGTTGTCGGAGGCGATTCGGGCAAGGTGCAAAATCTGTTGCCTTTCGCAGTAAGGCCCGTCGGCTATGTCAATAAGCAACAGCAGATGGTAGAGTTGTACAACATGGTAGATGTCTATGTGACGCCCTCCCTGCAAGACAATCTGCCCAACACCATTGTGGAAGCCATGGCCTGCGGCATACCTTGCGTAGGTTTCAATGTGGGCGGCATCCCCGAAATGATTGACCACAAGAAGAGCGGGTATGTTGCAGAATACCAGAGTGCAGAAGACTTTGCGCGTGGCATAGAATGGGTGTTGACTGCCGACTATGGCCAGCTCAGTGAAGCGGCCTGCCAGAAAGCTGCCGGCACTTATTCCGAAGAAGCTGTGGCAAAGAAGTATATGGAAGTATATGGGAACGCATAATAAACAATGAACAATAATTGATGCTTTCTCTCATCACAGTAACATATCATGCAGCCGCAACGATTGAGCGCACCCTGCAAAGCGTGGCGGCACAGACATTCCAGGACTATGAGCACCTGATTATCGACGGTGCATCGCAGGACGGGACTGTTGACCTTTGCCGCCGGTATCAGACGGAGCGCATGACCATCGTTTCGGAACCAGACAAGGGGCTTTACGATGCCATGAACAAGGGACTGCGATTGGCAAAGGGTGAATACATCTGTTTCCTGAATGCCGGCGACAAACTGCACAGTGCCGACACCCTCCAGCACATCGCAGAGGCTGCAAAAAAACAGACTGCAGGTGTGCTCTATGGCTATACCGACATTGTGGATGCCGACGGCAGCTTTATCAGTGCGCGTCGTCTGGTTCCCCCCGAACAGCTTACCTGGAAAAGTTTCCGCTGGGGAATGCTGGTCTGCCATCAGGCTTTCTATGTGAACAGGCAAATCGCCCGGCTGTATGACTTGAATTACCGCTTCTCGGCTGATTTTGACTGGTGCATCCGTTGCATGAAGGAAGGGGAACGCCGGGGGCTGCCCAATGTCTTTGTGCGTGAACCCCTCTGCGACTACCTCTCGGAAGGCATGACGACAGCCAACCATAAAGCCTCGCTCAAAGAGCGCTTCCAAATCATGGTGAAGCACTACGGACTTATCCCCACCGTGCTCCGCCACCTCTGGTTCTTCCTCAGAAACCTAAGATAGCTTATTGAAACAAAACGTACAAACTTACAAAATCACAAATGTAAAAACGCAAAAACTTATAAACGTACAAACGTATAATGAACAACATCTTTACATTCAAGCCTGAGCTGTTCAAGACACTCCAGACGTACAACAAGCAGAAATTTTCAGCCGACGTGATGGCTGGCATCATCGTGGGCATCGTAGCCCTGCCGCTGGCCATCGCCTTCGGTATTGCCAGCGGCGTGACCCCCGAGAAGGGTATCATCACAGCCATTGTGGCAGGCTTTGCCATCAGTGCCTTTGGTGGCAGCCGCGTGCAGATTGGCGGTCCGACGGGTGCCTTCATCATCATCATCTACGGCATCATCCAGCAATACGGACTGGAGGGGCTTGCCATTGCCACCGTGCTGGCGGGCATCTTCCTCATCCTGCTGGGCGTGTTCCGTCTGGGCACCATCATCAGCTATATTCCTTATCCCATTGTGGTGGGCTTCACCAGCGGTATTGCATTGACCATTTTCACCACACAGATTAAAGACCTCTTCGGTCTGACCATTGAGGGTGGTGTGCCAGCCGACTTCATCTCGAAGTGGGGCGTTTACTTCCAGAACTTCGGTTCGCTCGACCTTGCCACCACGCTGGTGGGCATCCTCTCCGTGGCCATCATCTTCTGCACGCCGCTCATCTCCAAGAAGATTCCGGGTGCCTTCCTGGCCATCATCATCATGATCATTGTGGGCGTGGTGCTGACAAACTATTTCGGCATCCACGTTGACACCATCGGCGACCGCTTCAAGATAGACCCCTCCATGCCGGAGCCGGTTGTACCCGTTCTCACATGGGAAGGTGCCAAGGCCCTGGTGCAGCCAGCCATCACCATTGCCGTGCTGGGAGCCATCGAGTCGCTGCTTTCGGCCACCGTGGCCGACGGTATCATCGGACATAAGCACAACAGCAACCAGGAGCTGGTGGGGCAGGGCATTGCCAACATCCTCTCGCCCATCTTCGGCGGCATCCCGGCCACAGGCGCCATTGCCCGCACCATGACCAACATCAACAACGGCGGAAAGACACCCGTTGCCGGACTCATCCACGCCGTCATCCTCCTGCTCATCTACTTTTTCCTCATGCCCCTGGCAGCCTACATCCCAATGGCTTGTCTGGCAGGTGTGCTGGTGGTGGTCAGCTACAACATGAGCGGCTGGCGCACGGTGAAGCAGTTGATGAAGAACCCCAAGAGCGACATCACCGTGCTCTGGCTCACCTTCATCCTTACGGTCATCTTCGACCTGACCATTGCCATCGAGGTGGGTCTGGTGCTGGCCTGTCTGCTCTGCATGCGCCGTATGGCAGAAACCACGCAAGTCAGTGTGCTTACCGACCGCGACGACATCGACCCCAATGCCGAGACCGACATCAACAATCCCAACCTGGAACACCTTACCATTCCGCGCGACGTGGAGGTCTATGAAATCAACGGCCCCTACTTCTTCGGCATGGCCAGCAAGTTTGAGGACATGATGAACCGCATGAAGCAGCGTCCCAAGGTGCGCATCATCCGCATGAGAAAAGTGCCGTTCATCGATTCCACAGGTATGCACAACCTGCAGAACCTCATCGAAATGTCTCACCGCAACGGCATCCGCGTCATTCTCTCAGGTGTCAACGAAAGAGTCCACGAAGTCCTGCTGAAAAACGGATTCCGTGAACTCTTAGGTGAAGAAAATATCTGCCCGAATATCAACAGGGCGCTGGAAATGGCAAGAAAGTGAAAAATGAATTATTCACATCTTGTCCATCGCCTGCTGCAGGTCGGCAATGATGTCGTCCGCATTCTCCAGGCCTACCGAGAGGCGCACCAGGTCGGGAGCCACGCCAGCCTCGCGTAGCTGCTCCTCGCTGAGCTGGCGGTGGGTGTGACTGGCCGGATGGAGCACACAGGTGCGGGCATCGGCCACATGGGTGACAATGGAAATGAAGTCGAGGTTATCCATAAACTTGATAGCCTCCTCGCGGCTGCCCTTCAGCCCGAAGGCAATCACGCCGCACGACCCGCCCGGCAGGTACTTTTGTCCCAGTTCGTAGTATTTGTTACCGGGCAGTCCGCAATAGTTCACCCAGCCCACCTTGGGATTCCGCTCCAGCCATTCGGCCACCTTCTGTGCATTTTCGCAATGCTGGCGCATACGCAGGTGCAAAGTCTCTAATCCCAGATTCAGCAAGAACGAGTTTTGCGGCGCAGGAATGCTGCCCAGGTCGCGCATCAGCTGGCTCACCAGCTTGGTGCAGTAGGCCATCCGGCCAAACGCCTTCGTGTAGGTCAGTCCATGATATGACTCGTCGGGCTGGGTCAGGCCGTGGAACTTGTCCCCCTGTGCCTTCCAGTCGAAATTGCCGCTGTCAACCACGCAGCCGCCTACCTGTGTGGCATGGCCGTCCATATACTTTGTGGTGGAGTGCGTCACGATGTCGCACCCCCATTCAAAGGGGCGGCAGTTGATGGGCGTGGCAAACGTGTTATCTACAATCAGCGGCACGCCGTGGCGGTGCGCCATCCGGGCAAACCGCTCAATGTCGAACACATTGCCGCCGGGATTGCTGATGGTTTCGCCAAAGAAGCACTTCGTGTTGGGGCGGAACTCACGCTCGATGCGCTCGTCATCCCAGTCCGGGTCAACAAAGGTACACTCGATGCCCAGTTTCTTCATGGTCACGCCAAACAGGTTGAACGTGCCGCCATAGATGGTGTTCGAGGTGATGAAGTGGTCGCCCGCCTCGCAGATGTTGAAGATGGCATAGAAATTGGCTGCCTGTCCGCTGCTCGTGAGCACGGCGCCCACGCCCCCTTCCAGGGCCGCAATCTTCTTGGCCACCGCATCATTCGTGGGATTGGCCAGCCGGGTGTAGAAATAGCCCGAGTCCTTCAGGTCGAACAGCCGGGCCATCTGCTCGCTTGTGTCATACTTGAACGTTGTGCTCTGGTAGATGGGCAGCTGCTGCGGCTCGCCCTTCGTCGGTTTCCATCCGCCATGTATGCAGATGGTTTCAAGATTTCGTTTCATAAGATAGTATTTGTAGAATGTAGGGAAAAATGCAATTTGGCCGCAAAGGTAGTGATTTTAGTCGAAGCGCAAGGCAGAAAACGGAAAGAATATGCAACCGATGCTGGCAAAACAAAAGGAGCGGGCGTGTTAGTGGGGGTGACAAGGCGTTTTCCGTCATTGTTCCAGAAGGTCACTCAGTTCCTTCCCGGCATCACGGATTTTTCGGTATCCTGTGCTTTTGGATGTTTCTGTAATGTTGACTATCTCGGCATTGTTGAAACCTGCCCGCATGAGATAGACAACATGGAGTTCTTCTGGCTTGATGAGTGGACAACGGTTAAGTACATTAGCGGTAAACTCAGGATAAATCTGTTCGATAGAGGCAGCGAGGGCATCCCAATCATCTTCAGTAGGGGCGGTTGCTTTTCCTGTGGCTGCATTCTTGAACCGATTCAGCACCTTTTCTGGTAAAGCCTTGGCTTGAATGGCTGAAACACGACGGATGAGATGGTTTACCTCTTTACCCTTCTGCTTGATTTCCTGGTCCTTTTGGCGTAGCTTCTGTTCCATCCGAATGCGGTAGCGGGCATAAATGGCAATACCTACCAGCAGACAGAAGAGTGAAATCGCAATGACAAACAACAATCTGATTTTTGCCTCGCTGGCCTGGCGGTAGGCTTCTTCCTCAGCCTCCTTGTCGCGATAGTATTTGTATTCGTTGTTGGCGTCACGAGTCTGCTCAATGCTTAATTGGGTCATAATGGATTCATTAGCTTCCGAATAAATATGGGCGTAATAGCTGCTTGCCTTATAATCACCCAATATTCTGTAGATTTCCATTAGTGAACGTGAGGCAGCACTGACAGACCCCCAATTTGATGAATCCTGCATACACAGTAAATTGTAATGAATGGCTGAATCCATTGGCCCAAAAGCCTCAAAATAAATCGTCTTATTATCTATACAATTGTATTGCCAATACTCTTTAGGAATCTCATTCAAAAGCTGCATAAGTTGGTCTGCACGTTTTTTGTTAGATTTAAACGTGTAATAGGTGCAGATTTCGCTGATACAACCAGAATATTCATTGTAAGCGTGAAGTCGGCTTATTTCTTCCAGTGCCATTTCATAATAATACTCCGTTGAGTCTTTTATACCCATCTCGTTGTAAGAGGTTGCAACGTCCATAATAAGAGTGGGGGTCAATATACCATGCTGGGAAGCAATGTCATAACCTTTTAATGCTATACCCCTTGCTGCTGTAGGATTCTGATGACTCCAATAAAACCTTGACAACTGGGATGTGATATTAGTTGCTATTCGTGCATCCGGTGTTCCGCTTTTCTCGGAAATCTCTATGGCCTTTAGGTAAGCCTTGACGGCTCGTGGCCCATCGTGCAGTTCATGATAAGTGCGTCCTAAATAATAGTATGCCTCTACTTGTTCTTTAGGTGTTCCATGTTTGTCAAAATAGACAGCCACATTTTTTATAATAGAGTCCGATGTCAGTGGGTGGTCAGCTTTGTCCTGCGCCTTTATGCAAAGCAGCTGCCAGAGGCGTAGGGTATGCTCTTTTGTGTTCTGTATTTTATGTCCCAAAGAGTCCAGTAGAACGATGGCGGTTTCTGGCTCGACACAGCAAAGAGAGTCGGCAAAATCCAGTTCCTTCGTTAATGCAGACTCATGTTTACAAGCCCCCAAAAAGATTGCGGAAAGGATAAACAGGGAGAAAAGTGTTTGTTTCATGACTTCAAAATTTTTGCAAAGCTACAGAAAATGCAGGAGATAAAACCGGCTGCTGCCAAAAAATGCTTTCAATTTTGAAACATCTTGCCGTTTTGGCACTACTTGGCACCAAAATCGTTTGGCGGAACAACTTTTTCCGCCCAATTTTGCAGCAAAAATTTATTAATCCTTTAAAATCAAATTACGTATGAAAAAGCTTTCATTTCTCATCACTCTTTTTCTGTTATCAACCTTTTCTGCATTTTGTCAGAGTACACAAATCCCGCTGAAAAAAAGGCCAGGAAATAATCATCCGGGGCAGAAAGCACCTGCCAATTACAGTTATCTTCCCACAGTAATATACGATGAGGAAAATAGCACCCTTTCCTTCACGGGCAATGCCGACTTAGGTACAATTCCATACACCATTATCGACGAAGAAGGTAGCGAAGTGCTCTCCGGTTATGTCTTCATTCAGCAAGGCTATGCCACAATCTTCTCCATAGCAACACTTCCAGCAGGAAACTATACGCTCTCGATTGAAGTGGGTGGAGTTGTATTTGAGGGCTTGTTGAGCATCTAATAAATTGTCTTTTATCACAATAATTTAAAGAACGTATAATATTAAGTCAATAACATTAAAATATTTATCACTATGAAGATTGTAAAACTTTCATTTACTTTTCTTGCATGTGCGTTTGTTGCAAGTTGTAGTAATGATGTTACACCTGTGTCAGAAGAAGGTGCCTCAACATCAGAGGTGCTTTCAGAAAAAAGAACCTTTGAAGAGGCATTGCAGATTGCAAAATCTTCAATTTCCATGATTGAAGAGGATGAAGGCATGACGCGTGGCGGGCAAGGTGGACGTACTATCGATTTGGACCGAAGCAGGGTTGTCGGAAGTGGGGCAACTCGCGCTGATGGTACTACCGACACGCTTTTCTATGTGTTCAACTTTACCGATGAGCAAGGCTTTGCCGTGGTGTCTGCCAATAAGGCTACGGAAGGGCTGCTTGCTGTAACGGAAAAAGACAGCTACGACAATAGCCTGAATGAAAACGGCGGCTTTGCTGAATACATGGAAATGGCAAAGGGCTATGTGGCAGCAGCAAGAATTAAGCCGCCGTTGATACCCGTAATCGAAGAACATGTAACAGCTATTTATACGGTGGGCCCTTATGTGTCTGTAAAATGGGGGCAAGCTTTCCCTGAAGGAACTTTTTGTCCGAACACCATTGCAGGATGTGTAAATGTAGCTATTGCACAAATTATGAGTTGTTTCAAATACCCTTCCCAGATAGCATTGACATATCCTAATGCTGATTCTACAAGCGTTAATTTGGAATGGAACAGTATGCTTGCACATAATGTTAGCTATTCACATCTTGTGGAAGACGAATGCTCTGCGGACTACATGAACGCACATTCTGACATTGCTCATTTATGTAGGCAGGTAGCACATTTAACCAATAGTGTATTTCATCCAGCTGAAGCTAACTTTAATTATAACTTAACTAATTACCAACGTCTTTCCGGAGCTTCGACCGGTTCTAACATTTATTGGGCCAAGACCGCCTTACAAAGTCTGGGATATACAACTGGCAGCATTACTTCTTATTCAAATCAGTGTACAAGCATTCCTCTTAATAGCCATCATCTGATATATATGCGTGGTGAACAAGGTGATACGCTCGGTCATGCTTGGATGGTGGACGGGTATAAGGAATACATTATACATGTTATTTCGCGTTTGACAGAACCCACGACAGAATACGATAGGACGGAATATTATAACCATATAAACTGGGGATGGAGAGGAAGCGGTAATGGCTATTTCTTGGATAATGTATTCAATGTGCAAAAAGGAAAGATTTATGATCAAACAGGTACAAAGCCCAATTACAACTTCAACTATGATGTTAAATATTTCGAAATATATAGATAATGAAAAGAACTATTTTATTCTCAGTATTGCTTTTGCTGATAGCTTGCTCGAAGGAGGAGGCCTCTGGTGAAGAAAGCGTATCAGAAACCACTTCTGTCCAAGAGACGGAAACATCCTCTCCAAAAGTCTATTCTTTCGACGAAAACGGACAACTCGTCATACCTGGAACAGCAGAGGGGCGCACAGCCGCTATTTATGCCGAGAAGATCTGTGGCAAGTGCTGGAAATGCATTGACCTGCACAAGATTAATGCAGACGGAACTTTAGACGAAGGATATTACCTGCATGGGATGGATGGTGTGTCCCCCAATCATTATGCTTTTGAAACGGGCAGCGTGACCCATTACTGGTTCTCAGATGCCGATCCAGCCTGGTTTCGTCAGACGGTTGCGAGCAGCTATGACGAGGACAGTGGGAATGTAACTGACGCAAATGGCTACAGGTTCTTGACGATTGTCAGCATCAATGCCGACGGCACGCTGACAGCCATTGACTGGCTGATTGGTACACGTGGCGACATTGTTCAGGCAACCTATCGTCCAATGACAGCGGAGGGATACGCGCAATTTCACGAGCAGTGCATCTCTCTTGACACAGCAGACGGCAATAAACGGCCTGAGTTAGGGCTCTAAACGTAACATGGTAATACGCATATTTGCGACCACAATGGCAATAAAACATACCAAAACGAGGTGACTCCAGAATAAAGAAGCGTTATCGTAACCTGCACAATAAAAATCATTCGTTTCACGTTTAAACATATATGCTTATGGCCGCTATTATATTATCCACCTTGTTCCCCAGCGGAACGGTAACTGCGAACTATCAGTTTGCACAGAATCAGACCTACATTATTGACAGCGAATTCACGCTGTCGGGAACTAATACGTTCAACTCTGGCAGTATCTTGATCTTTCAGGGTGGCTGTTTTAAGGGCAGATCCAGCAATCCTGCCATCTTGAAGTTTGCAGGATGCAAGATAGAAGGAAGCGGTACAATCTTTAAAGGGGATTATATTTCGTTTTTGGACTCCTCGTCTTATACAAATAAGCTGTACAACACGGCCTTGCTTGCGGAATGGTTTGGCGCATTGCCGTCTTCTTCAGATGTGAGTGGGGCTATCAACAAGGCGTTACGGGCATGTTATGCGTCAAATGTTCATACCTTGTTGTTCTGTAGTGGGTCATTCACTGTGAATAATCCTGTTTATATTGGAGAGGAAACAACCGGGACATCAAGTTATAACACGCGTTTCTGGGACATCAAGATTGTTGGCGCAGGAAATTACTATTCACGTGGAACTGCATTTATATTGGGGGAAAATGGCCAATTTATTGTAGATATGGTGAATCGGAACATCGGAACCCAAAGAAGCGGCGGAATTTATGAGTGTCATTTTTATGGTGGTTCTACACAGGTTGCAAACGCCATCCTTGTGAAGAAGGCGCAGACATTCGAAATTCGTAGATGTATGTTTGTTCTGCTGAATAAGGCTATAGAGCTTACGGGAGCCTGCTATTATGTTGATATCCGTACATGTATCTTTGACCATTGTACCTATGGTGTCAAGAGCACAAATCATGAAACGGACAGCACCCCTAACAACGACATGATATACGGTTGTATGTTTGCGCATTGTGATAATCCTGCTGATCTCGTAGAAGGACATTGCTGGCACATCATGGATTGTGATTTTGAGAATTATAACGGTACGATTAAGCTTTGCAATAATGCTCGCTTGACGAATGTGCGTATTGAAAATAACAACGTGGATGTTCCATGGCTGGAAATTCCAGACAATTGTGAGGTGGACGCAGAAATTCATCAAGGTAGCAGTGGCGATGGTGACACTTGGCGGTGTGTCTGCACAGGTAATGGCAATCGGGTTCGTTTGAGAGTTGGCTTTGTTGTCAAATATGGTTTGGTATCATACGGAAGAGGAAATGAGTTCTTTATCATAAACGAATCCCGCAACCAAAACAAGACAACTGTTTATGTTTATCACCCCGAAGATAAATTTGTGCTGGATGGTTGCTCCAACCAAGCAGACTATTTGGGCGAAAATCTTGTTACAGGGACAAATCTCTTGCTTGATACCAATGGTGGTACACAAACCTGTATAGATGGAGAATGTTATGCTGCAACAGGGTCAACAGCTAATGTTACGTTTAATCTGTTTGAAACGACCAAAACGCTATACAAGACTTGCCAGTTCTACTTGGAACCGTCCAGTTCTTCCGATGAAGTTACTGTCGGCCTCTTCGAAACATTCAAAATGAAGAATCAGTCAGGATGGTTTGCCTATACCAGCGCTATCAGTAAGGATTCCAGTGCGATTGCAAATGTCTCGGTGGGCAACAATACGCAAACGTTATATACCGCCTCCACGGGGGTGACGCTATATATCCGTGATGTGGTCATCAGCACCATTCCACTTTATAAGCGCCCTGTTTTGAATACCATCGAAAGAAACACTTACAATCAGCTTCAGCCCGACGGCATTATTCACTTGGCTTCTACATATCTTAATCATGTCACAACCACATTTTGCCTGGTTCGCTCGAACAATCAGCTGTATAAAAACAAGCTGGGCAAAACCTTCCGCCGGACAGCTGCGGGCGATTATGTCTGCGATGGCTACAAGGTGAATGCTGCAAAAAGTGGATTGGATTACACCTCAACAAATGCAGGTGGATTAGCAGGTGTTATTCAAGGGCTACTTAATGTTCGATTGGAATTGATAGGTAAACAAGATGGGTATTCTTTGTGCTTGGATGCAACACGCTCTTCAACATCGTCAGCATTTACCGTTAATGTGATTTCTTCTGTAGGTATGACGTATGTAACTAACAATTATCTCGGAACGGTACAAATCGGAGAGGCGAACAGGACCATAACCACGTGGATATTAAACTTGGAATAATTTTGCGTAAATTTTGTCTCACTCATTATTTGCTACGAATATGAGCCTTTGGTTCCGATATACTATAGATGAAAGTAAGCCTTTTATTGAATGGTTTACTTCGAAAGAGCATTGCATTAGCCTTTTGACATTTGTCTGTGGAATTTCTTTGACATGTCTTTTTCTCATACTATTTACACAGCAGCTGGTGTCACTTCTCAGGAAGGGACCCTACAAATATTGGAAGGATTTAAAGGGACTTGTCAAGAATAAGAAATACTCTAATGGGGTATTGTTGAAAGTACATACTGTTTTGTATAAAATGGAGAAAATTTTAGAGCACAGTCTGGAAATGACAGATATCAAAGAAATTTCAAAAGCATTAAAGGATTTTTATGCTTTATACTTTGAATTCGAAATCATTAAGTTGGACTTTTTGAGAAAGGAAATAGATGATAATTACATTTTTGATTCTTTAGCTAACACTCTTGAGAATTGTACGGAAATGTTTACGTCTTGTATTTTGACTAATTTTACAAAAGCCAACGATAAAAAAAGCATACAGATTCCTTTCCTGTTTTGTTCTGCCAAGGGTAATGATTCTAAAAAGATTTTTGAGAAGAAAATACGTGAAATTAGGACTCTGATACATAAGGCGGATGAGAAGTTTCAAACATCTTTGCCTTCTTTATACAAGAAATAGCTTATGTACAAACAACGTTATAACTGGGGGAAATATGAATCGGGAACAAAAAGGGTGAATATCCCTTTGCCCAACTTTGATTATGTGCATAAGTCTTGGATTTCCAGAAGACGTGACAACAAGATGGTTGGTTATTTGATTGGGCGTGACCGTATCATTGAGAAACTAAAGACGTGGCTCATAAAAGAAAAGACGGATGGAGGCTCTTACCTGATAACAGGGTACCGTGGAATGGGGAAAACCAGTTTTGTGGATAATGTTATCTACGAATTGGTCGGGGAGGCTGGATTTTGGGATAATTTTATAGGAACCTTGCTTTTTGTCTGTATAGGCTGTTGCGTGGTGTTTTTAGCGAGAGGTGTGTCTTGGGGAAAGAATCTATCTCTTAACTGGGAATGTCTATGGTGTGTCTGTGTGCTACTTTTTATCAGTATGTTATTTGCTATGTGCAAAAGACATCTTATTAAAGAATGGATAAAAAGGAATTCTTTTAATTTGAAAGCCAGCTGGTGTTATATTCCTTAATTCCGCAACACTACAATTTAACTTTATTTATAAGTTCCTGAGCAACA
>R20__coassemble_200_pt1 | contig 48590 bp, 52 predicted proteins | sample R20__metabat2_low_PE_030 | metagenome-assembled genome bin R20 | reverse complement strand
GGGGTCTCCGTGGGCCCCTGTCTCAACCCCCCCCAAAAACCCCCCCCCGCCTCCCTTCGCCATACCGATGGCAGACCGAAGGATGGCCGAAGGAAAAAAGAAAAGCGGAAAAAGGCAAAAGGGGTCAGTAACTCTCCTCTGCCGAAGGGAAGTCGCCGCTCTTGACATCGGTGATGTAGCGGCCTATGGCGTCTGTCATTACGGTGTTGAGGTCGGCATAGCGTCGCAGGAACTTGGGAGAGAAGCCCTTATTCATGCCTAGCATGTCGTGAATGACAAGCACCTGCCCGTCGGCAGCACCACCCCCTATGCCAATGACGGGAATATGCAACTCCTTGCAGACCCGCTGCGTGAGACTGGCAGGAATCTTCTCCAAAACAATGGCGAAACACCCTGCTTCCTCAAGGGCATGAGCATCGGACACCAACTTCTCCGCCTCCGCATCTTCGCGAGCCCTGACGGCATAGGTTCCAAACTTGTTTATGCTCTGGGGAGTGAGACCCAGGTGACCCATTACGGGAATGCCGGCATCAAGGATACGTTTCACCGTGTCAAGTATCTCCACCCCGCCCTCCAGCTTCAGGGCGTCGCAATGCGTCTCTTTCATGATGCGGATGGCATTGGTGACACCCTCGGTGGCATTCACCTGATACGAGCCGAAAGGCATGTCGCACACCACAAGGGCACGCTTCGTGCCGCGCACAACACTCTTGGCGTGGTATATCATCTGTTCGAGCGATACGGGGAGCGTGGTGAACGAACCGGCCATAACGTTGGACGCAGAGTCGCCCACAAGGATGATGTCCATACCGGCACCATCAACGATAGTGGCCATCGTGTAGTCGTAAGCCGTAAGCATGGCTATCTTCTTGCCCTGCTGCTTCATTTCAATCAGGCGATGAGTGGTAACCTTGCGCGCATCGTCAACCAAGTATCCTGCCATAGCGAAAATTTTTCGGCAAAGGTACGGGATTTTGGCGAACCGACAAAAAAATACAGCGCATTTTTTGCACAACGGTCTTTTTTCACTATCTTTGCGGCAGAAAAGACATGAACCACCCTACTCTATCCATCTACAGGGCATCGGCCGGCAGCGGCAAGACATTCACCCTGACGGCAGAATACATCCGTCTGGTGGTGCAGCCTATGGGCGACGAGGAATACAAGGCCACGCTGGCCGTGACGTTTACCAACAAAGCCACGGGCGAGATGAAGGACCGCATACTCACCTCGCTCTACAACATAGCGCACAGCACAGAGGACACGGACGGAATGCTTGCAGCCGTAATGCGCCGCCTGCAGGAAACAGGCACGTCAATGGGCAGGGAGGCTGTGAAGGAAGCCTGCGGCAAGGCACTCTCGGACATACTGCACGACTACACACATTTCAGAGTGGAGACCATCGACAGTTTCTTCCAAAGCGTACTGAGAAACATGGCGCGGGAGTTGGGGCTAAGTGCAAACCTGCAGGTGGAACTGAGCGACGAGGAAGTGACCAGCCGTGCCGTGGACCGCATCATAGAAAATCTGGACCGTGAGAAAAACACCCGCGAGAACATCATGGGATTCCTGCGGGACAGGCTGGACAGCGGGGAGGCCTGGCGAGTGGCAGACGACGTAAAAAACTTTGCACACCACATATACGACCGCGAGTTCCAGGACAAGGCAGACGAAGAAAAGGCCGCCCTGGCCGACAGCAAGGGCACGGCACTGTACAGGAAGCAGTTGAGGGAGCGCAGAGAGCAACTTGAGGAAACGCTAAAAACACTGATTTCATCGCTGGAAACGGTTCTTGACTCATGCCATTTAGAGGAGGCCTGCGGCAAGAACCTGTCCACCCTGCGCAAAGCCGTAAGTAAACTGTCCGAAGGGAAGGAGCCGGACAGCAAGACATGGGCGCGATTTCTGGAGGACAGCAGCACGGCGGCCAAGAAAAACTATCGCGAAGACCCTGCAACACTAAGTGCCCTGGCCGAGCTGCACAGACACTTCACGGAAACGCTGCCGCAACTGGACAGTGCAAGGCGCGAATGGCATACGATACGCCTTATACAAAAGAACATCAGTCCGCTGAGCCTGCTGGACCGCATAGACCGCGAGGTCAAGGAACTGAACAGCGAAAACGACCGTTTCGACCTGGCACGCACGCCATTGCTGTTGGCTGCCCTGTTAGAGGGCGACGACGCACCTTTCTACTTTGAGAAAACAGGCACACTGCTGCACAACGTGATGATAGACGAGTTTCAGGACACAAGTGCGTTGCAGTGGCAGGTGTTCAAGACACTGCTCTTTGAAAACCAGGCATCGGGCGGCAACAATCTCATAGTGGGCGACATAAAGCAGAGCATATACCGCTGGAGGGGCGGCGTGTGGAGCCTGCTGCACGGACTCAGCGGGGAACTGCGGCTGTGGAATCCCGAGGAAGTAAAACTGGAATACAACTGGAGAAGCGGGGAAACGGTGGTGAACTTCAACAACGCATTCTTCACGGAAGCAGCCCGCAGGATGGACCAACTGGCAGGGGATGCAGCCTTCAGCCTGTCCGACATATATGCCGACGTGTGTCAGAAAACATCGCCCAAGAAAAAAGGCATGGGTTACGTCTGCGTGAGACTCTCCAACGAGGACGAAGCAGAGGGCAACGCGCTGTGCGAGATGATGCAGGAAATGATATCGCTGCACGAGGCGGGACTGCCTTACGAGGAAATGGCCATACTGTGCAGGACAAAGGCCGACATAACGCGCACGGTGGAATACTTCACGGGCAATGCCCCAGAGGGACTGCAGATAGTGAGCGACGAGGCATTCCTGCTGAGAAGCAGCACAGCAGTGCGTATGGTGACAGATGCCATGCGCATACTGATAACACCGGAAAGCGTAAACCCCATACCGTATCGCAGCTTCATACGCATGTACGACGAGGCACTTGCAGCACAGGCGCACAGCACCGCAGAACTCTTCCTGCTGCCTACGGAGCAACTGTTACCACACGAACTGACACAACAGAAGGAACAACTCTCGGCAATGCCTCTCTACGAACTGACAGAGACGCTCTATCACAGGCTGCATATAGACAGGATAGCACACGAGGAAGCATACTGGTATGCCTTTCTGGACGTGGTCAGGGCACACTTGCGCAATGAGGGCGGAGGGCTGGCGCACTTCCTCGACATGTGGGATGAGAAATATCAAGAACAAGCCATTCCATCGGGAAAAATCAATGGCGTGCGCATACTCACCATACACAAGGCAAAGGGCCTGGAACACCACAGCGTGTTCATTCCCATGTGCCAGTGGGACATAGAGAAAGACAAGGGCGACACAATCTGGTGCAGCACGGGAGACGATGCTCCGCTCTACAACAGGCTGGGCGCAATGCCCGTGAATATGGAAAAGAGGATGTCCATGAGTCTGTACGACAGACAATACAAGGAGGAGCACCTACAGAAGAGAGTAGATGCCCTCAATGAAATATACGTGGCATTCACACGTGCCTCGATGAACCTGTATGTATGGAGCAAGACGGGCAAGCAAGCACCGACGACATACAACGTGTCGGAACTGCTGACCGATGTACTGGCCCATGGGGAGCGCAACTACACATACGAAGCAGGCACACGCGTGGAGCAGGCCTATCGCGACAGCAAGAGCGGCAACAGGATGAATCCCACGCAGAAGGGCTGCAAGACGGAGAGGAGGAACTATGAGGCACGACTGAACTTCATACAGTCGAACGAAAGCGAACAGTTCGCAGGGGAGGCAGACAACAGAGTGGAGACGGGCAAACTGTTCCACTACATATTCTCGCAGATACGCGACGCGGGCGATGTGGAGCGCGTGCTGGCCGATGTACGGCAGCGCGGACTGACCGGCAGCGCGGAGGAATATGCCCGACTGCAGCAATACCTCAACAAGACGATGCAGGCAGAGGGATGCCGCGAATGGTTTGACGAGGCCAACGAAGTGTGGAACGAATGCGCCATACTGCTGCCCGAGAGCGAAGGCGGCAAGCGATACAGGCCAGACAGGGTGATACGGCGCGGACAGCATATCACCGTGATAGACTATAAGTTCGGACACTACCACCCCTCCTATCCACAACAGGTGCGACGCTACTGCACATACATATCCGAGATGTACCCCGACTGCACGGTGGACGGCTATCTGTGGTACGTGGACGAGGGTAAGATAACAAAAGTGAGATGAATACCTTTCTGCATCTTGTAGCTGAAAAACTGTACGAACGATGGGGCAGCAACCTGTCGCACGTCACCGTGGTGTTTCCGGGCAAGAGAGCCGGTCTGTTTCTGTCGCAGGAACTGGCGGCACTGACGCAGCAGCCCATGTGGGCTCCGCACTATCTGAGCATAGACGAATTGTTCGTGCGCCTGTCGCGCTGCACAGTGGCAGACCCCATTGTGGCCATCACCACGCTGTACGACATATACCAAAGCCTGCTGCCTGAGGACAAGAAAGGCGAAGAGACGATAGACCGCTTCTGGGGATGGGGCGAAGTGCTGCTGGCCGACTTTGATGACATAGACAAGCATCTGGTGGATGCAGGAAAACTGTTTCTCAACGCAAAGGAACTCAACGAACTGAACGACGAGACATTCCTCAGCAAAGAGCAGTCGGACGCACTGAAACGCTTTTTTGCGGACTTCGACGACACACACCTGAGCAGGATAAAGAAGGCGTTCCGAATGCTGTGGGACAGGATGCCTGCACTCTATCACCGCCTGAAAGAGGAGATGCCCAAGGGCGTGATGCCATACAAGGGGGCACTGATGCGACAGGTGGCGGAAAGCAGCGCGACGGAAGAACGCATACCACAGAACATGACGTATGCCTTTGTGGGATTCAACATGCTGAGCGAGGCAGAAGAGAAACTGATGACCCTGTTGCAGAAGAGGGGGCAGGCCATGTTCTTCTGGGACTACGACACACTGTACATGCAGCACGGCTTCGAGGCGGGCGAATTTGTAAAGAAAAACATAGAGCGGTTCCCCAATCAACTGGACAGCAGGCATTTTGACAACTTAAGTGACCACAACGGATTCACCTACGTGAGCGCACCGACGGACAGCATACAGTGCGGATACATAGCAGGATGGCTGCGCGAGCACATAGACGGGAAAAAAGAAAACCGCACTGCGGTGGTGCTGTGCGACGAGAGTCTGCTGGAGACCGTGCTGCACGGCATACCCGACACAGGCAGTCCGAAAGAAGTGAACATCACAATGGGATACAGCATGGCGGGAACACCTGCCTACAGTCTCATAACGGCACTCACCGACCTGCAGACAGAGGGAGCAGACAGGAAACGGCGAAGATTCCGCCACGGTATGCTGAAAGCCGTTGCCACACATCCATACATACAGAAAGTGGACGAGACGCTGTGGAACGAGATGCTGCCGGAAGGCGACCAAGCGGCACTGCTGCAATACATTGACCGCATACTGACCGACGGGAAACTGACAGAGACACTGCGGGATGAACCACTCGCCGCCCTGCATCGCGAGACACTGTTCCAGGCACATCTGGTGATGGATAAATTCATAGCCCTGCTGCGTGACGAACAACGGCCGCTGGTGATAAAAGACCTTACACTGCGACGACTGCTGCGGCGTGCGCTGGGGCGCATCAGCATACCATTCCACGGAGAACCGGCCACAGGACTGCAGGTGATGGGTCTGCTGGAGACACGCTGTCTGGACTTCGACAACGTACTGCTGTTGAGCGCGGGTGAAGGCTTTCTGCCCAAAGGCGGCAACGACACCAGCATCATACCATACAGTCTGCGCACGGGATTCGGAATGACAACGACGGGACATCGCGTGGCGATATTCGCATACTACTTCTACAGACTGGTGCAGAGAGCGGCCCACGTGACGTGCGTATACAACGACTCCACGGCAGGAGTGAGACGCAACGAGATGAGCCGTTTCCTCAGACAACTGCAGGCAGAGACAGACCTGCCAATACAGGCATTGCGACTGGAATCGGGCCAGGAGACCACAGTGCGCATCCCACCGGTGATAGAAAAGACCGACGTGGTGATGCAGAAACTGCATGAACGCTACCTCACCCCAAAGGAGGACGGCGACATACCGCTACTGTCGCCATCGGCACTGAACGAATACCTGCGCTGCGGATTGCGCTTCTTCTACGCCCACGTGGCAGGAATACGACAAAACGACGACCCTGACGACGGCATTGACGCGAGAGTGCTGGGAAACATATTCCACAAGGCGGCCCAAAGCATGTATACCGAACTAATGGCACGGAGCGGCAAGGGACGCACTATATCCGCAGACCAGGTGGCACTGCTGCTGGCAGAACACGGACGCCGCATACAGAAACACATCGACGAGGCATTCCGCAAAGAGGGGGGCGTGGAGGACTTCACGGGCGAGAACATCATACTGAGAGCCGTAGTGGAACGCTTCCTGCTGAACTTGCTGCGATATGACCAAAGGATAGCACCATTCACATTACTGGCCATGGAGGAAGTCCATACTTACCATTTGAATATCAACGTACAAGGAAGAGAGACACAAGTGCGCACAGGAGGCTATATAGACCGCCTGGACATGACTGCCGACGGCACAGTGAGAGTGGTGGACTACAAAACGGGCGGACACCAGGACAAGAACGTGACGATGGACACCATATTCCGCAGAGGCGAACCGGCCGGCTACTACCTGCAGACACTGCTGTACTCGCTGGCATACATGAGAAACGGCGAACGCGAAGGAAAGGGCGCACAGAAGGTGAAGCCACTGCTGTTCTACCCGGCAAAGGCAGCCACCGACGAATACGACCCTACGCTGCAAGTGGATAAAGTGCCCTTGGAGAACGTGTGCGACGGAACGCTGATGCAAGAGTATGAGAAGCGTCTGTGCAGTCTGGTGGAAGAGATTTTTGATAAAGGCATTCCCTTTGCGAAAAACGACAACTCACCGTGCAAAACGTGCCCCTACGCAGCAATTTGTCTGTCATAAGACAGAAAAAACAGCGTTGTGTATACATTTTACGGTATTTTGTCGTATCTTTGCACGCGTTTAGGGTAAACGCGGCTCAAGAGCACGTATGCCACAAGCCGACAAAACAAGAAAAATAAGAAACGAGATGCTTACACTCAAGTTAATCAACGAACAGACAGAACGCGTGATTAGCGGACTGAAGAAAAAGAACTTCCCAAATGCTGAAGAAGCCATTGCGGAGGTGATGACAATCGACAAAAAACGACGCGAGTCGCAAACCGCACTGGACAGGAGCCTGTCTGAGGGCAAGAAACTGGCTGCCACAATAGGCGCACTGATGAAGCAGGGCAAAAAGGACGAGGCAGAAAGCATCAAGACACAGGTGAGCGAACTGAAAGCCGCCTGCGAAAACCTCAAGGCACAAATGGAGGATGCGGAGCGTATGCTGACCCAAAAACTGTGCCAGATACCCAACATCCCGTATGACGAAGTGCCCGAAGGAAGCGGAGCAGAGGACAACTGGGTGGTGAAGTCGAACCTGAAGGAGTGTGTAGTGGGCCAAGACACCGTGGGCAACTGGACGGCAAACCCCGTCGTGGAAAGCGCACGCCTGCCGCATTGGGAACTGGCAAAGAAATACAACCTCATTGACTTTGACCTTGGAGTGAAGATTAGCGGTGCAGGATTTCCCGTGTATCGCGGCAAGGGGGCACAGTTGCAGAGAGCACTCATCAACTTCTTCCTGGACGAGGCACGCAAAGCCGGATACGAGGAAATAATGCCTCCCACGGTGGTGAATGCCGCATCGGGTTACGGCACAGGACAACTGCCCGACAAGGAGGGACAGATGTACCACTGCGAGGTGGACGACCTGTACCTGATACCCACGGCGGAGGTGCCCGTGACAAACATATACCGCGACGTGATAATAGACGAAAAGGACCTCCCGATAAAGAACTGTGCCTACACACAGTGCTTCCGTCGCGAAGCAGGCAACTACGGCAAGGATGTGCGAGCACTGAACCGTCTGCACGAGTTCTCCAAGATAGAGATAGTGCGCATAGACACACCGCAGCACTCGGCTGAGAGCCACAAGGAGATGCTGGCACACGTGGAGGGACTGCTGCAAAAGCTGGAACTGCCCTACCGCATTCTGCGTCTGTGCGGCGGCGACCAGAGCTTCACGAGTGCAATATGCTACGATTTCGAAGTGTACAGCGAAGCACAGAAGAGATGGCTGGAGGTGAGTTCGGTGAGCAACTTCGACACATATCAGGCCAACCGCCTGAAGTGCCGCTACAGAGGTGCCGACAAGAAAATTGAACTGTGTCACACGCTCAATGGCTCGGCATTGGCTCTGCCACGCATAGTGGCCTCGATAATGGAAAACAACCAGACCGAAGAGGGTATCAGAGTGCCCAAGGTACTCGTGCCCTACATGGGATGCGACATGATAAACTGAAAGACAAAAACTTGAAGAGAGAGAAAAGATGAATAAGATTGTAAAGAAAATTCAGTTCAGCGAGAAAGTGTTCCGTCTGGACGTGGAAGCACCACTGATAGCAAAGGCACGCAAAGCGGGCCACTTCGTGATTGTGCGCGTGGACGAGAAAGGCGAGCGCGTGCCCCTGACAATCGCAGCCAGCGATACGGAAAAAGGCACAATAACATTAGTGATACAGACCGTGGGAGCATCCACAACGCAATTGTGCGCCCTGAACGAGGGCGACTGCGTTGCCGACGTGGTGGGTCCCTTGGGACGAGCCACACACATTGAAAACTACGGCACAGTGCTCTGCGCAGGAGGCGGTGTGGGCACGGCACCCATGCTGCCCATCATACAAGCACTGAAAGCCGCAGGCAACAGGGTGATTTCCGTAATTGCAGGACGCTCCAAAGACCTGATTATACTGGAAGACGAGGTGAGAGCCTCATCCGACGAGGTGATTATCATGACCGACGACGGCAGCTACGGCAACAAAGGCGTGGTGACCGTGGGCATGGAACAAGTGATACAGCGCGAGAAGGTGGACAAGTGCTTTGCCATCGGTCCTGCCATAATGATGAAGTTCTGCTGTCTGCTGACAAAGAAATATGAGATACCGACCGACGTGTCGCTCAACACCATCATGGTGGACGGCACGGGTATGTGCGGAGCATGTCGCGTGAGCGTGGGCGGCAAGATGAAGTTTGTCTGCGTGGACGGTCCTGAGTTTGACGGACATCAGGTGGACTTCGACGAAATGATGCGCAGAGGCGGTGCATTCAAGGCAGAAGAAGCTGAGGCCATGGCTCAGTATGAGGCTGTACAGAAAGCCGCCGAGGCTGAATGCTGCAAAGCAGAGAAAAAGAAATGCGAAGAGCAGAAGGCACAGTGGATAGCTACTGCCGACAAGATGGACACGACAACGCCCGTGGCGGAACTTATCGACCGCAACGCGCCCTACCGTGAGGAACTGCGCAAATCGATGAAAGCCAAGGAACGCACCGCAATAGAACGCTGCAAGATGCCGGAACTGGATCCCACATACCGCGCCACGACACGTGTGGAAGAGGTGAATACGGGACTCTCGGTGGAGCAGGCCATGACAGAGGCTAAACGCTGTCTGGACTGTGCAAACCCGACATGTATGCAGGGCTGCCCCGTGAATATCAACATACCGTCGTTCGTCAAGAACATAGAAAGGGGTGAATTCCTCAACGCTGCCCGTGTGCTGAAAGCCACATCGGCCCTGCCTGCCGTGTGCGGACGTGTATGCCCACAGGAGAAACAGTGCGAAAGCAAGTGCATACACCTGAAGATGAACGAACCGGCCGTGGCAATAGGCAACCTGGAACGCTTTGCAGCAGACTTCGAGCGCGAAAGCGGCAAGATGTCGCTGCCGGAGGTGGCAGAGAAAAACGGCAAGAAGATAGCCGTAATCGGGTCGGGTCCCTCGGGACTGTCGTTTGCCGGCGACATGGCAAAGGCAGGATACGACGTGACGGTGTTTGAGGCACTGCACGAAATAGGCGGTGTGCTGAAATACGGCATACCCGAATTCCGACTGCCAAACGCCATAGTGGATGTGGAAATAGAGAACCTGAGAAAGATAGGTGTGACATTCGTGAAGGACTGCGTGGTGGGCAAGACCATCACCGTGCAGCAACTGGAAGAGGAAGGCTATCAGGGCATATTCGTAGGCTCGGGTGCCGGACTGCCCAACTTCATGAACATACCGGGCGAGAACTCCAACGGCATAATGTCGTCCAACGAATATCTGACACGAGTGAACCTGATGGACGCATCGAATCCTGACTCCCCCACCCCCGTGAAGAAAGCCAAGAACGTGATGGTGGTGGGCGGCGGCAACACTGCCATGGACTCGTGCCGCACGGCAAAACGTTTAGGCGCAGAGCGCGTGTTCATAGCATACCGTCGCTCGGAGGAGGAAATGCCGGCACGATTAGAGGAAGTGAAACATGCCAAGGAGGAAGGAATAGAATTCCTGACACTGCACAACCCCATTGAGTATCACGCAGACGAGAAAGGCAACGTGACAGAAGTGGTGCTGCAGAAGATGGAACTGGGTGAACCTGATGCCTCGGGACGCCGTTCGCCGGTGCCTATCCCCGGAGCCACAGAGACAATAGCCATAGACCAAGCCATCGTGGCAGTGGGCGTGAGTCCCAACCCGATAGTGCCCACGTCCATTGACGGACTGGAGCTGGGACGCAAGAATACCATCGTGGTGAACGAGGGAATGCAGACCAACATACCCACGATATTTGCCGGAGGCGACATAGTGCGTGGTGGTGCAACGGTAATCCTGGCCATGGGCGACGGACGCCGTGCAGCCAAGGCTATGGACGACTACCTTAAAGCGAAGAATTAAGAATCCTTAGCAGAAGATGCGTAGAGCTATGCGTAAGCTGATATACTGCAAACTGATATGTATGACACTTCTCCTCGCCCTGACGCTGAGCACAAACGCCCAGCGCAGGAGAGGAAGAAGCAAGAAACCAACGCCCGAGGAACTGGCAGAACAGGCTCGAAAGGAGAAACTGGAACTGGCACGCCTGTCCACAGCACAAGTGGTGTTTGTGGACTCGTTGGTGATAACGAAAGAAGAACTCTTTGAGCACCTGAACAAGGCGACCGACGAGACGGGAACCGTGTCGGAAGAGGGCTTCGTGTCGCAACTTGGCAACAGACACATATTGACGAAACAGGGCGAGGACGGCAAAGTGCGGCTATATGAGCAGGACCTGATAGGAGGTGAGTGGACAGAAGAAAAACCACTGGAGGGACTGAACGACAATGACATACAGCAGGTGTACCCCTTCATCATGCCGGACGGCGTGACCTTGTACTATGCCGCAGAGAACGAAGAAGGACTTGGAGGACTGGACATCTACATGACACGCTACGATGCCGATGAAGGGCATTATCTGAAGCCTGAGAATCTGGGTATGCCATTCAATTCGGAGGCTAACGATTATCTCTACATAGTGGACGAATACCACCAGTTGGGCTGCTTCGTCACCGACCGTGGGCAGAAAAGCGGCAACGTGTGCATATACACATTCATACCACCTACGTCGCGCACCACGTACAATGTGGACGAGGTGGGAGAAGAACGCCTTGCCTCGCTGTCGGCAATAAACAGCATACAGGACACATGGACTGACAAAGATGCTGTGGCGGAAGCACAGAAACGCATAGAAGAAATAGAGGAAGGGGAAAAGAAGGCATACAAGAAAGACTTTGAATTTGTGGTGAACGACCGACTGACGTACACCACCCTGTCCCACTTCAGAGACGCAGAAGTGCGCAGCATGGCTGAAACATGGCTAAAGAAAAAGGCCGCTACAGAACAAAGCGCAAAGCAACTCAGCAACATGAGGGAGAAATATGCCACAGCCACAGCAGCAGGAAAGGAAGCCATGGCGACGAAAATTCTGGCCTTGGAGGCCGATGTGGAACAGGCACAGGCCGACCTGTATACACTGGAAAAAGAAATACGCGCCAAAATACTGGAGAGATAAGCCGCTCCGCCACACTGACACACATCATGAAATACGCTCCATCGGAACTGATAATAAATGAGGACGGCAGCATCTTCCACCTGCACCTGCAACCGGAACAACTGGCAGACAAGGTGATACTGGTGGGAGACCCCGGACGTGTGGACACCGTGGCAGCCCACTTCGATGCCAAAGAGTGCGAGGTGCAGTCGAGAGAGTTTCACACCATCACAGGGCAATACGGGGGGAAGCGCATCACGGTGCTGTCCACCGGCATAGGATGCGACAACATAGACATTGTGGTGAACGAGTTGGATGCCTTGGCCAACATAGACTTTGAGACGAGAGAAGAGAAGTCCTCGTTCAGACAACTTACAATGGTACGCGTAGGCACGTGTGGCGGGCTACAACCCGAGACACCGCTGGGATGCTTCATAGCGTCGGTCAAGAGCATAGGATTTGACGGACTGCTGAACTACTATGCCGGACGGAATGACGTATGCGACCTATTGATGGAAGAGAAATTCAAGCAACACATGGACTGGAGCCCAATGAAGGGAGCACCGTACGTGGCAGTGGCAAATCCGGAACTGACCGACAGGATAGCAGGCAACGACATGGTGAGAGGCTATACCATATCGTGTGGCGGATTCTATGGTCCGCAGGGCAGACAGATACGACTACTGATACAAGACCCACAGCAAAACAGCAAAGTGGAAACATTCAGACATGAGGGGCTGAAGGTGTGTAACTTTGAAATGGAAAGTTCGGCACTGGCTGGACTATCTGCCATTCTGGGACATAAAGCCACAACGTGCTGCATGGTGGTGGCGAACCGACATGAGGGGGAAGCCAATCCCGGCTACAAAACACAGATTGACGACCTCGTAACACTTGTTTTGGAACGGATATGACACAGAGTACGTACTCCATACTCACGACTCTGTGCATAGCCTTATACTCCGTATGGGCACTTGCCGGTGACACACTGAGGATAGACTTTCGGCAGCCACAAAATGTGGAGAGAGACTCTCTGTCGGTGACAGTGAGCAACAATGAAACGTCGCCCACAGGCAAGACCTATCACAGCGTGAACATAAACAACACACACAAAGAAGGCAAACTAACACTATGGCTCAGCGGTGCTGACACCCTGTGCACACTGTATTACAAAGGAAACGACAAGGTGAACATGGTGATGGACGGGGTGAGAATCGGCGCAATGCACATAAAGAACAAGAAACGCACCACCCTGACAGTTCGCGAAGGCACAGAAAACACACTGTGCGGCACAGAAGATACCACACATGCCGCCACGCTGTACACCAAAGGCAAACTGCACATCAAGGGACAGGGCACACTGAGAGTGCTGGCCTCCGACTACATGTTTGAAAAAGAGAAAAAGATGCCAATGATGCCGCAGGAAATGTGGCAAGCAGACAGCATGTTCAACCACCCGCCCATGAACGACATGGCGTTTCCCCACCCCTTTGGAGAGAAGCCTGACGGTGATTTCCCGCCACAGGGACAAACGGACGGACCGCCAATGGGCCCACCCGGCGGAATGAAACGCATGGTGGGCTTTGAAGGCATTGAAGCAAAGAAGGGGCTCGTGATAGACAGCGTGAACCTATATGTGGAAGTGCCTGACGATGGTATAAACTCCAATGGGCAGATAGAATTCCGCAGCGGCAACATATTGGTGATATCCACAGGCAACGATGCTGTGGACAGCAACTACGGAGACAAGGCACGGGAGAAAGGATGGGACACCACCGCACCGGCAATAATATGCTCAGGAGCAAAAGTTACGGCAGTGTCTCTAATAGGACCACCGGAGGAAGGCTTGGACTGCGACAATTCGCCAATAGCCATAACAGGTGGCGTAGTAGTGGGAATGGGAGCAAAAGCAGGACCTATGGGCAGCAGTCCCCTGGAGAGACTGTGCACACAGCCATTCCGCTTATTAAGCGAATTCACGTGCGTACCGGAGAAACCGATACTGCTGAAGGAAGAAGATGGTAGCATAGTGCACGAATTTACGCTGCCAGCACTAAGCACCACCCGGGACAAGGACGTGCCAAAGCAATACTCATTCACCCACGTCATACTGTCGGCTCCCGACAAAATAGAAATAGCACAATGACGGCAGAGCATGATACCATAGCAGCCATCGCTACAGCATCGGGAGGTGCTATAGGTATAGTGCGCGTGTCGGGGCAGGAAGCCGTATCCATGACATCTTCAATCTTCTCGAAAGACATAACGAAGGCACAGGGATACACATTGCACCACGGAGAGATATACGGCACGGGAATTGACGGGCAACAAGACATCATTGACGAAGTAATGGTGAGCGTGTACAGAGCACCACACTCATACACAGGGGAAGACTGTGCGGAGATAGCGTGTCACGGTTCGCAATACATACTGCAACGTGTGATGGCAGATTTGTGTCGCACAGGGGCACGCCCCGCAGAACCGGGTGAGTTCACGAAGCGTGCATTTCTGAACGGCAAGATGGACCTCTCGCAAGCAGAAGCAGTGGCAGACGTCATTGCATCGGAAAATGCGTCGCAGCACCACCTTGCAATGTCACAGATGAGAGGCGGAATAACTACCCAACTACAGGAGTTGCGAGAGCAGTTGCTGCACCTCACCTCGCTAATGGAACTGGAACTGGACTTCTCCGACCAGGACCTTGAATTTGCCGACAGAGCGGAACTGCTGCGAATAATTGACACCCTCGACAAGCACATCAGCAAACTGATACATTCCTTCCGTGAAGGCAATGCCATAAAGGAGGGTATCGCCGTGGCAATAATAGGAGCCCCGAATGTGGGCAAGAGCACATTGCTCAACACACTGCTCGGTGACAATCGTGCCATCGTGTCGGACATAGAGGGCACCACGCGCGACACAGTGGAAGACACCATTACAATTGGAGGAAGACTGTTTAGGTTTATCGACACAGCCGGACTGCGACACACATCCGACAGGATAGAAAAAATGGGAATAGAACGCTCGATGAGTGCCGCAGAACACGCAAGCATAGTGCTACTCGTTACCGAACCGGGCATCCCATACCCCGAATACAAAGAAAAAGCCGGGCAGCATGTCATCAGAATACTAAACAAGAGTGAGGCGTTCCAGGCAATAAACGGGACAGGACTCGATGCGCTGCGCAAGCAACTCATCGAAGCAGCAGGGAACAGCGGGGAAACATCAACCATAATATCCAACATTCGTCACAAAACGGCATTAGAAAACGCTCAATCAGATTTGCGACGAGCCACAAACGCACTGCACATGGGTACGTCCGCTGACCTTGTAAGCGAAGACCTACATCTGTGTTTGACACATCTTGGTGAAATCACCGGAGGCACCATTACCTCTGACGAAGTGCTACACAACATATTCACCCACTTCTGCGTGGGAAAGTAAGGATGGAAATTGCGAAATCAATTCGGGTATAAAGCAGATGTAAGTTGTGCAAAACAACCTCCTATTCTACGGACTTTTGGTAATCTTTCTTAAAAAAGCGTTATTTTGCAGTAATATGTTTTGAGTTGTCGTTTTTTTGTTGTTATTTTGTTGCTCGTAACCAAATCAGCAACAAAATCGCAACATGGGAAAATCAAAAGAACCTATCCGACTGCGGCAGCGGAAAATGTCGACGGGCAACATCAGCCTGTACCTCGATGTGTACGTGGATGGGCGACGCTCCTACGAGTATCTGCACATGTACCTTGTCCCCGAAAAGACGCGAGCCGACAAGGACAAGAACCGTGAGACGCTGGCCTTGGCAGAGGCCGTGAGAGCCAAGCGCGTCGTGGAACTGCGGAACGGTATCTACGGCTTTCAGCAGCAGTTCGCCACCAACACCCGTTTCTTTGACTACTACCGTTCGCTGGTGGAGAAGCGGCACGGCAGCGAGAGCCAAGGGAATTGGGGTAATTGGAGGTCGTGCTATCATCATCTGAAGAAGTACGAGAAGCGCGACAATATCACCTTTGCCGAGATAACGCCCGAATGGGTGCAGGGCTTCAAGGACTACTTGGAGAATGAGGCTTGCGCCTGGTCACACGACTTCCGTAACAAGAGCAAGGACAAGCCGCTGGCGCGGAATAGCAAGGTGTCCTACTTCAACAAACTACGCGCCTGTCTCAACCAAGCATTCGAGGAGCGTATCATTGCCGACAACCCCATGCGCGGCATTGACGGCTTCAAGGCCGAGGAGGGTACGCGCATGTATCTTACCATTGACGAGGTGAAGAAGTTGGCACAGACAGAATGCGACTACCCACAAATCAAGGCCGCTTTCCTGTTTTCCTGCCTCACGGGGCTGCGACGCTCCGACGTGACGCGGCTCACATGGGGCGACGTGTACCAGCAGGGCGAGTTCACGAGGATAATCTTCAAGCAGAAAAAGACCAACGGGCAGGAATACCTCGACATCACAGCGGAGGCCGTCGCGCTCATGGGCGAGCGAGGCAAGCCGAATGACTATGTTTTTCCGTTCCTGCATTCCCCGACCTGCACGAACAATACTATCAAGTTATGGGTGGCACGGGCTGGTATAAACAAGGAGATAACTTTCCATTGCGCCCGTCACACTTTCGCCACGATGATGCTTGACCTCGGTACGGACATCTACACCGTGAGTAAGTTGCTCGGACATCGGGAACTCAGCACGACGCAGATATACGCCAAGGTGCTTGACAAGAATAAACAGGCTGCGGTCGCCAAGATACCGTCAATACTCAACGCTGCCGACGGCGGCGATAAAGAGGGATAGAGAGAAGTCTTATGACCTCTCTCTTATCCTTCTTTATAAAAGCCCCCCCTACCCAAAAGCAGCCATTCGGCTGACACACCGTAGTCTTCCACAAGGTAGGCTAACCATGCTGGCTGGAATATGTCTCGGCTGGGGTCTTTCTCCAGCGTGTTCATGTTCCAGCGGTTTATTTCATGCTCACGGGTGAACGTCTGCTTGCCCCGTATTTTTCTGTCCGCTTTAAGCCGCTGGAGGGCTTCAAAGAAGCGTCGGACTATTCGCTGGCTGTCTGTTGTCTGCATAACTCGTCGGATTGGTCTATTGCTTGGCTTACACGGCTGTTTCTCTCCTGCTCCCGTTCAATCGTGCGCTCCAGCCATTTCGTGCGCACTTCGGGGCTGAAATCGGGCTTCTTATGTCCTGTTATGACCTGCTCATACTCCTGTAGTTCCTCGGGCGACATCACAGGCACGAAGCGTTCAAGGTCGAGGACGGCCTGTATATGGTTGATAGTGCCTCGGTGCAGGTCGCTGACCCTATCATCCATGAGCATATCCCCCTCGCCCAGCAGCAGCCAACGGGCATTCACTTCGGGCAGGGCTTTCAGTATTGCCAGCACAGGCTTCAAGCCGAAGTCGGAGCCGTGCAGCAATTTGGCAAGGTACTGTGGTTTCCAGCCTATCAGTTCGGCAAACTCCTTACTCTTGCCGTGCGTCTTGTAGCGCACTATCTCGCGTAATCTATTGTTCATCGTCGTATTCTTTTTTGTTTTGTCGCCCAACCTAATCATGGGCGATAGATAGGAGCGTGAGCGACTTTTCTTTTTATTTACTTTTTTCTTTTTTGTATTTCGGTATATGCCTATACTACGAATATAATGAGTAGTATGGTATATACCTATACTCATACTCATTATCATATATATTATCGGTAGCCATCGTATTCATTCCTATTCGACCGTATTTTTACGGTCTCTCGCGGTATGAAATTCCACGCCTTGTAGTTATGTAGGCGACGGGATGAAAAGCGCGAGAGCGCAAAATTTGATAAAAATAACTCATATCAGTTGTTGTTAAGCCCAAAGGCATTCGTTCCTAACTTTATCTTAAACATTCTCTCTTTCTCCAAGGCGGTTTCAGCCGTCACCGTCTTAGGCAGCAGCATAAGAATGGAGAATTGGAAATTGTGGGCGGCATATTCAGAATCACGCTCCACCAAAGCCCTCAGCGATATGTTATTGCCGTGCCCGTTAGTGAATACATATTCAGACCATCTACCCCAAATGCCACTATCCCCGTAGGCTGACCCCACATAGAGTTTCCCTGTGCTGGTGTCGGTTATAAGATACACCCCTTTAATTGCAGAAAGAATGGACTTCCAATCGCTGTATTGGCACTCTACTATCTCTTGAAGTTCCCTAAAGGTCAGTATCAGGTCGAAGTAGTCAGTAAATCGCTTGTAGTTGAGGCCAGGCGATATTTCCAGCACCTCCATTTCGTTCTTAATCCATTGGTGCCACGAAATTGGATTTTCCCAGCGTATCAGCACACGTTCTTTCAAATCGTCATAGCCCTGCTGCTCCTGCATGGAGTATTCAAAACAATTATTCTTTCGTTCACATCCCAGCACTTCATACACGCCTACGAAACGAGCCATCACGCCCTCCTCCCCTACAAAAGAAACAATAAACTGCACATCACGGAACACGTCTCGAACTTGGCGGTTTTGGTAGGCGAGGAATGCCGCCTTGTCGCTCCGATAGAGGTTATACAAGTCCAGCCGTCTGTCTTTGTGGCGAACAAGTTTTATTGCCGCTTGGCGGTCAAGTCCTCGGTTGTATAGAAGTTCCTGTATAGTTATCATTTTGCTTTCTCCAATAGAGTTATAAGGCGGTCAATCTGCTCTTGTGCCTTGGCCACAAGTTTACGCTGCTCCGCTATCTCGTCAAGTGCTTTATCAAGGGTCGTAGAACTATTGACGTGGTTTTCGTCACCGAATATCTGTGTTGAGCCATTTCCATTTTGATTTCCCGAAATCTCACTGACCCAAACATTACCTGTTCCGTTTATTAAAAAGTCTGGACTGACCCCGAAACGGTCGCAGATTTTCTTTGCGCTGGCTGTAATTTTGCCCGAACTTTTTTCGGTTACGCCTCGCTTACCACTTATCATTTCCGATAAATGGGTATAGTTAATGCCAGCGGCCTCGGCTATATCCCGTTTGTACTCAAATCCGAATTTTGCCATGACCTCATTTAGAACTCGGATAAGTTGCTCATTCTTTGTCATTTACAACACTTTTTAATTATAACTTTACATTTTTTAAGATTTATTTTCCGAAAATAATTCGGATAAAATTTGTTTATTCCAAAATAATTTCGGAAATTTGCACCGAAATTCCGAAAGTTCCACATGAATTTGTAGGCAAAGATACGTAAAAAGTTACGATAAAAGAAATAAACCGATAAGTAATTACATATTGTTAAACAAAATTAAGAAATCGCATGGAAGTATTGAAGACTGAACTGCAAAAGGAACGCGAGCAGCGCGACTATGCCATCTACTCCGACTACGAGAAGATGATGAGTTTTAAAGGTCAGAGTGCTACCGAAGTCGGAAAGTTGCTCATGGCCAAGTACAAAATCCACTCTCTCGGCACTATCTACGTTATCCGTAAGCGTGTCGAGGAGAAACTGAAAAGGGAGGCCAGCAAATGACACAGAGTTTGTTTCCCAAGGCAACCACCAAGCAATGGGCGGTTATGACCCTGCTAACACTGTGGGGCTTCGCCTCGTTTATCGTTCTCGCTGGGGAGGATGCACCCGACGCTACGCCTACACCGCTGGGTAAGTTCCTGCTAATAAAGGGCATTGCGCTGGTAAGCCTCGCGCTGTGCTTTCTCGCTGGCAAGTATTTCGACAAGAAAGGGCTTCTGCCCGACGTGGAGGAGTGACCTATGGGCGAGGAGGCTATAAAGTTACTGACCGCACGGCTCGACCGCATAGAGCAGTTGACCCTCATCGGGGCGAAGAATACCCTCGACTTAACGGAGGCGGCACTTTACACGGGCTTCAGCACAGGCCACCTTTACAGGCTGACCAGCAATAGGGAGATACCGCATTTCAAGCAGAGCCGTAAACTCTATTTCAGCAAGGCTGCTCTTGACGAGTGGATGCAGTCGCACCCTGTTCAGACCAAGGCCGAGATTGAGAGCCGAGCCGCCACCTATGTAGCAACCCACTAATCAAAGAATTTTTGTAAATCAAAAGTGATTATAATGTAATCGTAAAAACCCAATTAAGGCAAGAGTCGGGAAGCCGTTAGACCGACAACAGAAATCATCGTAATTATGGCAACAAAAACAACCGCCCAGCCGTCGGCACAACCACAAGCGCAGCCGACCGCCCAGCAGCCCGAGACACAGGCTACGCCCGCCGCAGCACCACAGCCAGCGGCACAAGAGCAGAAAGCCCTCGTTCCTGTCGAGGTGCAAGTCATTCAAGCCAAGAGTGCAGCTGAATACGCGCTGTCCCCTGCAGGGCAATACGTCAAGCAGTTCGAGGCTATCCAACGCAAGGGCATGATGTTCTCGCAGTCAACAATCGTACCCGAAACTTACCGAGGCAATGTCGGCAACTGCATTATCGCCCTCGAAATGGCCGAGCGTATGGGGGCAGTTCCCCTCATGGTCATGCAGAACCTCTACATCGTTCACGGCAACCCTGCTTTCAGCAGTAAGTTCCTCATCGCATCTATCAACGCCAGCAAGCGTTTCTCTCCCCTACGCTATGAGTTCCGAGGTGAGGAGGGCAAACCTAATTGGGGCTGTCGTTGCGTGGCATACGAGGCTCACGACAAGGGACACAAAGAACCGCTCTATGGCGACTGGATAACCATAGAAATGGCACAGCGCGAGGGCTGGACGAACAAGTCGGGCAGTAAGTGGCTTACGATGCCTAATCAAATGCTCCGCTATCGTGCAGCCGCTTTTTGGCAGCGCGTTTATTGCCCCGAAATTAGCATGGGACTGCTGACAGCGGAGGAGGCCGAGGATATTCAGTACACCGACTATGTGGAGATACAGAGTTCCAAGATGGCCGATGATGCACGACGCAAGAGCGAGGATGCGAAGAAGAAAGCCGAGGCCGCTATTGCAGCAGCCAGCGGTGGCCAAGTAGTTGACACCGAGACAGGCGAAATCATTAACCCCAATAAATAATCAAACAGCATTATGGAAATTCAAGAGAAAAACATCATCGCTGCCTATGAGGTAGCAGACGAGAGCGGAAAGCAGTTGCTCCGCACCCTGTTCCCTGCCGTATCTTTCGACCAGCAGGAAGTTGATAACCGACCCGTGACGGAGCGTATCAAGACGTTTGACGATGCGCTGGAGGCACTCGGAGAGGAACACCCCTACGTCGCCATGTACCGTACTATCGCTTGTAACTTCCACGAGGACGCAGCAACAGCCGCCATGTTCGCCTATGCGAAGTTGCAGGTCGTGTGTGCCGCTCTGAATGAGGGCTGGGAGCCTCAGTTTTCGGAAGATGAATACCGCTGGTATCCGTGGTATTGGCTCTACACACAGGAGGAACTCAACGACAAGTCCGAAGATTGGTACAAGAACCGTGCTTTCATCAAGGTAGGCGACGAGGGAGAATACAAGGCGACAGATTCTTGCGGCTTCGCTTCTGCGCGCTCGGCTTCCGCCCCCTCGCGCACGGATGCGTACGTCGGCTCTCGCCTTTGCTTAAAGGACGGAAACACGGCCACGTACTGCGGCACGCAGTTCGCCGACCTGTGGGCTGACTTCTATCTTATCCGCAAGTAACTATTCCGCTGGGAGGGCTGGCCGCGTGTGCTGGCTCTCCCTCGCTCATTCAACAACGAAAATCAATTTTAACGCAGTAAAATTTTATCAGATATGAGTAATACAATCATCAAACCGAAAAGCCGCGAGGAGTGGCTGAAAGTGCGCGAGAGTGGTATCGGTAGCAGCGAGATTGCTACCATAGTAGGACTGAACCCTTGGGAAACACCCTATCAGTTGTGGAGACGCAAGTTAGGTATCGACCCCCCGAAGCAGGAGAACTTTGCTATGAAAGCAGGTCATTACTTGGAGGACGCTGTGGCGCAGTTTTGGCATGACGAGACAGGACAGGACATCATCAAGTCGAGTGCTGGGGATTGGATTATCCGTGATAACGAACGTCCGTATTTGCAGGTCAGCCCCGACCGTACCTATTGGCTGGCCGGAATGACCCACAACAACGCCAACAAAGGTATTCTTGAATGTAAGACTACGCAGAAGTCTATCGACGCAGACGACCTCCCGAAACATTGGTTTTGCCAAGTGCAGTATCAACTCGGTGTTGCTGGGCTACAGAAAGGCTCGCTGGCCTGGCTGTGCAGCGGTCGTGAGTTCGGCTATAAAGACCTTGCTTTCGTTCCCGACTTCTACGGCTGGCTTGTCGAGGAGGCAGAGAAGTTTTGGAGAGACTACATCGAGGCCAAGGTTGAGCCGTCGGCTGTCAGCGTCCAAGATGTGCTTTTGAAGTACAACCGCCACACCGACGGCAAGGTGCTGGAGGTCAGCGACGAGGTATTCCGTGACTATCAAGACCTCAAAGACGTGCGCAAGCAGATTGACGCGCTGGAGGAGCGTAAGGACACGCTGGAGGGTCGTATCAAGTTGGCTTTCGGTGATGCGGAGGCTATCAGTTACGGTGGTGACACCCTCGCCACTTGGAAAGCACCCAAGGCAAGTAAGAAGTTCGACGCGAAAGCCTATCAAGCCGAACATCCCGACTTGTGCGCTCCTTACATCGTCGAGTCGCAAGGCTCAAGACGTTTCCTACTCAAATAGTATATACCCATGGGAATGCAAGAACAACGCGAGGAGTGGCTGAAACAGCACCCTAAAGCGACCGCAGAAGAGGCGTGGACTGCTGGCTACTTCACTTCCACCGATAACTGGGTGCAGAAGAAGCGATAACCGAAACAGCCGTAGGGGTAACACTCCAAGATATTTCATCAGCCCCGTGTACTGGTGCAGTGTCCGAAAGGCTCTGCTACGCAATGCTGTGAGCGTGGTTAGCCCTACGGCACGGGGCTTTTTTAACCGAACAGACAGAATGATAACATTACGACCAAATCAGACTGAGCCTATAGACAAGGCCATCAAGTTTTTCCGTGAGGACAACCCCCGACCCAGCCTTATTGTGCTGCCTACGGCATGGGGCAAGTCTATCCTCGCGGCCTACGTCGCCAAGTACAGCGGCGAACACCTCATAGTCTTGCAGCCGTCAAAGGAACTGCTGGAGCAGAACTACACAAAGTACTGCACCCTGTGCGGAGGCTTCGGCATGAACGCTGGCATTTTTAGTGCCTCCTGCGGACGGAAAGAGATTATGCCAATAACTTATGCAACAATAGGGTCAATCAAGGCTCTCGGAGCAAAATTCAAGCAATTAGGCTTCAATAAAATGCTCATTGACGAGGCACACCTGTACCCCCGTGAGGCCAACAGCATGTTAGGCCGCTTCCTAAAGGACAGCGGCATTACTCACGTTCTCGGTATCACGGCCACCCCTGTAAAGTTACAGACAAACCGTGATATGAACGGAAACAATTTCTCTAAACTCGTCATGCTCACCTCAAAGAGCAAAAAGGGTAATTTCTTCAAGGACATTCTTCACGTCGGGCAGGTGCAGGAAATGGTGCGGCTGGGCTTCTGGTCGCCTCTGTCCTACACCTCATCAGCCTTTGACGAGTCGTTGCTGGTATTCAACTCCAGCAAGTCGGAGTACACCGAGGAGAGCGTGAAGATAGCCTATGACGCTAACGGAGGCTTGCAGCAGGTCGTGGACGCGATACAGAACCACCCAGAGCGTCGCCACATACTCGCCTACGTTCCCTCCGTGCAGGACGCTATCGACCTTGCACAAGTATATCCCAATTCGGGTGTCGTTTATGGAGAGCAGGACAAGCGCGAGCGTGAGGAGGTTATACGACGTTTCAAGGCTGGTCAGTTGCGTGTCATCTTCAACGTGCGCGTCCTCTCTACGGGCTTCGACTTCACGGGAATAGACTGCATCGTGCTTGGTATCAGCACGGCCTCTATTGCCCTCTACTATCAGATAATCGGGCGAGGAACGCGCATAGACCCCGACAAGCACGACTGCCTTGTAGTGGACTTGGGCGGCAACGTGCGACGCTTCGGAAAGGTCGAGGACATCACTTTCGAGAAGGGCAAGATGTGGCGCATGTTCGGCACGGGAGGCCGTCTGCTTTCGGGCATACCCATTCACGACATCGGGAAATATACCCGTGAGGACACACAGGCCGTGGATGCCCGTGCCGCTGCCCCTATCGAGATTATGCCGTTCGGGAAGCACAAAGGTACGAAGATTAAGGACATTCCGCTGGACTACCGCAAGTGGATGATACGCGCCTTTGAATGGAACGAGCGGAACGCCAAACTACGACAATCAATTGTTGCAACAATGTGACACTATGAGCCGGAACACAGTAATATTCTACAAGGATTGGTACGAGGCTATTAGGGAGTTCCCTGATGATGAACGCCTCCAAGCCTATGACGCTATCATGCAGTACGCATTTGAGGAACAGCAGCCAGCAGACAAGTTTATCAAGGCTGCGACCGCTCTCATGCGCTCTACTATCGACCGCGACAACAACAGATACGAGGAGAAGTGCGAGCGCAACCGCCGTAACATCATGAACCGCTGGCGCAAGCGTATTGAGTTCGCAGACGCTACGAAAGGAAACGAGCCTATACGACCGAATACGACCGCTACCGATAATAATAATGATAATGAGAATGATAACGGGAATGATAATGGTAATGAGCCTACAACTAACGTAGTAGGCGATACCAAGAAAAAAGAAAAAAAGAGTATAGAAAAAAAGAAAGTCGCTGACGCTCCTACGCGCTTTCAGAAGCCCAAAGTTGAGGAGGTAGCCGCCTACTGCAAGGAGAGGGGCAACTACGTTGACGCAACGCAATTCGTGGACTTCTACGAGAGCAAGGGCTGGAAGGTGGGCAGTAGCCCGATGAAAGACTGGCGAGCAGCCGTGAGGACGTGGGAGAAGCGCGACGGACGCGCCCGTAAGGTGTCGCCCAAGGGCGTGACCCTCGGTGCTGGCGAGTGGATAGACGAGCAGGGAACACGTCGCTACGGCAGAGGCCATGAAGTGCCGATGAACGCTCCAGCCCGTCCGAGCGAGAGTAGTTATTGGAGTGCGGAAAGTAATAGTTGGGTGAGCGGAGTATGAAAGACTACAGCGACTACGGTATAGCCATCCCGTCGGGTAAGCGCACGGGAAAGGTCAAGACGTTCTGCCCCGAATGCCGCAACCAGCGTCACGACAAGCGCGACAAGTCGCTGTCCGTTGACCTCGACAAGCAGGTGTGGAACTGCCACTACTGCGGCTTCAGCGGCCACCTCGAACATACGGAGGAGGAGAAGCAACGCTGGAAAGAGCAGCAGTCGTGGTATAACCCAGCACAGGTACGCAGGGAGCGACCGACATATAAGAAGCCAAAGCCCCGTCAGACTGCCCCGATGTCTGCCAAGGCTCTTGCGTGGTTTAAGGGGCGTGGTATCAGCGAGGCTACCCTGCTGGCTATGAAAGTGACCGAGGGACTGGAGTTCATGCCACAGAATAACGCCCAATCGAACACGGTGCAGTTCAACTACTACAAGGATGGCGAACTGCTCAATACCAAGTTCCGTACGGGCGACAAGAAATTCAAGATGGTGTCGGGAGCCGAATTGCTGCCCTACAACATCGACGCTATCAAGGGAACAAAGGAGTGCATCATCACGGAGGGCGAAATGGACGCTCTCACGTTCTACGAGTGCGGACGGCATGATGTGGTGTCAGTACCTAACGGGGCAAACGAAAATCTGACCTACCTTGATGATTACATTGAGGACTACTTCGACGATAAGGACATCATCTACATTGCCTCTGATACCGACCGCAAGGGCGTGTTACTGCGCGACGAACTCCTGCGACGTTTCGGTGCTGAACGCTGCCGAGTGCTTTCTTACGGCGATGACTGCAAGGACGCTAACGAGGTGCTAATGAAGCATGGCAGGGAGGCAGTCTTGAAGTGTATAGCAGACGCTCCGGAAATAAAGTTGGAGGGCGTATTCTCCGTGAGTGACTTTGAGACCTCGCTGGACGCTATCTTCGAGTACGGTCTGCAAAAGGGCGTGGTTGTCGGCCATGAGAATTTCGACAAACTCTGCTCCTTTGAGACCAAGCGTCTGTGCATCGTCACGGGTATTCCAGGCAGCGGCAAGTCGGAGTTCATAGACGAGATAGCCGAGCGGCTGAACATGCGCTACGGCTGGAGGTGGGCTTATTTCAGCCCAGAAAATGCGCCGCTTGCCTATCATGCCAGCAAACTCATTGAGAAGTTCACGGGCAAGCATTTCTCGCAAAAGACGCTGTCCCTGCCCGAATACAGACAGGTCAAGCAGCATTTGGAGGAGGACTTTTTCTTCATAGCCCCTGCATCAGACTACAAGGTAGATAGCATTCTTGAACGTGCCAAGTTCCTCGTGCGCCGTAAGGGTATCAAGGGGCTTGTCATAGACCCTTACAACCGCTTGGAGAATGAGGCTGGCGGTCGCTCCGAGACGCAGTACATCAGCGGACTGCTCGACAAACTGACTAATTTCGCACAGCAGAATGACATCTTGGTCGTGCTGATGGCTCACCCCACGAAGATGAGCAAGAACAAGGACGGCCAGATAGAAGTGCCGACGCTCTACGACATCAGCGGCTCTGCTAACTTTTACAACAAGGCTGACTTTGGCCTCGTAGTACACCGTGACCGCCTCACTAACACGGTGGAGGTACGGGTGCAGAAAGTCAAGTTCCGACACCTTGGGGAAGTCGGTACGGCATACTTCAAATACAACATCAATAACGGACGCTACACACCCTACATTCAAGGCGTAGAGCCTGTTTGGGATAATGACAACCACCTCATAACCGACAAGCAGCAGCGCGAGTTGGAAGCAGCCGAGGCCGCACAATTCGACTTCGACGCATTCTCCCCTAACGAGGAGGAATGCCCGTTCTGACATTGCAACAACATTAACAACCAAATATAACAGCAAAATGATTGAACCAAATAATATCTATAACATTGATTGTCTGCAAGGGCTACGACAAATGGAAGCCGACTCTGTAGATTGTTGCATCACTTCGCCTCCGTATTACAGGCTGCGCGACTACGGTGTAGAGGGGCAGATAGGCTTGGAGGACACGCCCGAAGAATATATATCACGACTTGTGGAGATATTCAAAGAAGTACTGCGCATATTGAAGCCGGACGGCACTTGCTGGCTTGTAATGGGCGACACCTATAACGGCTATAAGGGCAATGCCAATCAGAAGAATGCGGAGAGCATGTATGCAGGTCATAGACACCAGCCGACACGCAAGCCTAATCACGGTCTCGAAGATAAGACGTTAAAGAATAAAGACCTTATTGGCATACCATGGATGCTTGCGTTCGCGCTTCGCTCTATAGGCTTTTACCTGCGGCAAGATATAATATGGCACAAGCCAAACCCTATGCCCGAATGCGTCCGAGACCGCTGCACTAAAGCGCATGAGTATATTTTCCTATTGACGAAATCGCCAAGGTACTATTTCGATGCAGAAGCCATTAAGGAAAAGGCTCGCAAAGACAACAGGGCGCACATGGTACACCACAGACGTATAGAGAATGGCACATACCGAAAGAAGTATTCCGACTATATGATTACGCCAAGCGACATGCGTAATAAGCGTGATGTATGGAAAATATCTGTACGACCGTCTAAAGACGCGCATTTTGCAACATTCCCACCTGCGCTAATTCGTGATTGTGTCCTCGCTGGTTGTCCGACTAACGGCATTATTCTCGACCCGTTTATTGGCACGGGAACCACGGCCGCTGTAGCAATAGAATATGGGCGCAGATACATTGGCTTTGAATTAAATGCCGAGTACATGGAGATAATTAAAAAGAAAATCCAAGTCACACCAAATATGTTCTACCAGCATGGATAAATATAACGTCAACGGCACGGTAATGCGAATGGACTTGCAGAATGCGGAGGTCGTAAACAATGGTACGATTATGCATCTTAACGGACAGAACATCACTCTCCGTAACCACGGAACTATCATGCACGGCTCAGGCTCTACTCGCATTGTCTATCGTGACCGCTTTGTTACCGACCCACAGGCAGAGGCCGCAGTAAAGAAACTGCAAGCCGAACTTGAACAGGCGAAGAAGAAACTCGCCTCCGCACAGCGTGAGAACAGGACACTTCGGGAGCGTGTCAAGGAGTTAGAGGCTGCGCCCAAGCGTGACGAGCGGCTACGGCATACCGAGGAATTGCTTGAATGCGCAATGGAGGTGAACCGCGAACAGGCACAGCGCATTAAGGACTTGGAGCGCGGAGTGTGCGACACCTACCTAAAGCAGCAGATTGACCCTTGGGACTTGAGACCCACAAATGAGCAATGCGCACGGCTATTAAGACGGCTGGAGGCTTATATTGATTTTGAAGAATAACTATAGCAAGGAAATCATTTTAGTAACAACCCCTAAATAATTCAAGTAAAATGGCAAAGAAAACAACCAAGACGGACTCCAGCAAGGAGCCGAAGAAATGGCAGCGGCCAGCCGACATCAAGGTAACGCGCACCGCTGACCCGAAGAAAATGCTCGACAAGTACCTGGCCGAAGATGTCTGCAAGGTATGGACGGAGGACTTCATCGACGAGGACACAAAGGAAGTCGTGTCTATCGAGCGTAAGGAGAAACTGCTGAAGCGAGGCACGTTCCTCTCCAACGACGTAGTGAGCAAGGTGCTGTTCTACATACAGGCCGAGGACATCAAGGACGTGCTTATCGCCAAGACCCTCTACGACGTGGAGCGTTTCATCACAAACAGCCTCGTTCCGTGGGAGGTGAACGTGATAGCCAACACCGACAACGGTGTTACGCTGAAAAATCAGTATCTCGTCAGGGCGCAGTCGGTGGAGAAAGCAATCGAGGTGTCGCTGGAGTATGCAGGAATGTATCTCTTTTTGCAGGGATGGGCTGCGGTCAAGCAAGTGAAGTATTGCGACTACCGCATCATCGAGGACAGCGACGAGTGCATACCCGAAAACGCTCCCGACAACCCCGACACCGATTTTGACTACTACAAGGTGACGGTGCAGAGCCGTTTCTTCTGCGGCCTCGACGATGACGTGGAGAAAACCAACTACACCTACATCATCAAGGCACAGGACGTAGGCGAGGCCAAGGAGCGCATTACCGACTACTGCCGCAAGTTATGGGAAACGGAGTTGAAGAACCCCCGTAACTCATTCGTCGTGCTGAAAGGCCAGCCGTACGAGACGGACGGCATAGTGCCGCTCACTTACTGCGAACTCTACAAGGAAAAGTACGAGTACTAATAACACTTTTTATTCACAATCAAAACCCATTACAACTATGGCAAATTTAGGTATCAGAATTGACCTGCTCAAACTGCAGGGGGCGTTCATGCGAAACCTTAAAGGCACGACCGCTACAAAACGCTGTCTAATCATTCCCGTTGACGATGACCCCAGCCTCTACCTCGGGGACAAGGGCTGTTATCTCAACATGACGGCTATCGAGTTAGAGAACCCACAGTACAAGGACACGCACATGATTAAGGGCGACTTGCCCAAGGAGGTGCGCGAGGCCATGACACCCGAACAGCAACGGGCAACGCCTATCCTCGGCAACCTGCGGCCTATCCAGCCGAAGCCACAGCCTACAATGGAGGTGGGAGGCGAAGTGCCTTTCCAGCAGTTTGATTGCAGCGGCGACGACCTCCCGTTCTAACCCCAACTCTCACAAGCACCTATCGGGGCGAGGCTCAACACCTTTCCCCGATAGGTCGTGTAGAACAACAGAAAACAACGAGAAACAACGAAAATAGTCATGGATAAGGAACTTACTACCCCGACCAAGAAAGTGCGCTCTCGACAAAAATCGAGAAAAATAACTATCCACACCCCACCCGTCACCACAACCGATATGTTCACGCGGCTGTGCCACTCGGAACTTCATGCGGAGTGCATCAAGGAACACCGTTTCTACCAGCCCCGTAAGTGGCGTTTCGACTATGCCCTGCCCCGTTACAAGATAGCCGTCGAGGTCGAGGGTGGCGTGTGGTCTGCTGGCCGTCATATCCGACCGCAGGGCTTCCTCAACGACATAGAGAAGTACAACACGGCGGCTCTGCTCGGATGGCGCGTTTTTCGCACAACGCCCGACAAACTCCTTTCGGCAAACATGCTAAACTCTTTAAAAAATGCAATTTCGGGGGCTTTTTGTGCAATAAATGACTAATTTTTACGCCTAAAGTGATTATTTTGTAATCATTTTGTGTATCTTTGCAACCAAATATATACATTCTACCCGTTATGATTAGATTTTCAGAATTTGTGTCACTCGGACACCCCGATAAGATTGCGGACTACATCAGCCAATGGCTGCTTGACCGCTACATTGAGTGCGACCCCGAAACACGCTATGCCGTGGAGGTGCAGATTAAGGACTTCCGTGTTACCCTCGGAGGCGAAGTGTCAAGCAAGGCCTCCTTTACCAACGAACAGATAGCGGCTTTTGTCCGTGAGGCCGTGAACGACATCGGCTACACGCGCGAGTATATGGCAAAGTGGGGAGCGGAAAACACTATCTGTGGCGACCTCCTCGACGTGCATGTACTCATCCGTCAGCAGTCACCCGATATAGCACAGGGCGTGAACAACAAGGGCTGGGGCGACCAAGGTATCTTCTTCGGTATGGCCTCCTACGACAAACAGACATGCGGAATGCCCTACGACCACACGCTGGCGAAACGGCTCTGCAAGGCTCTCTTTGAAAGCGGTCTCGGAGGGCTTGACATCAAGACGCAGATAGTCATGGGGAATAACCGCGTCCGCAAGGTCATTGTGGCTATCCCCCTCCTGCCCGACACGCCCGTTGGCAGGGTCAAGAAATTCATCAAGTCGCAACTCCGTGGGCTTCATGGCTACAAACTCATCGTCAACGGCACAGGCCGCTACGTCCAGCACTCCAGCATAGCCGACTGCGGAACGACAGGCCGCAAACTTGCGGTGGACTTCTACGGAGGCAACTGTAAGATAGGCGGTGGCTGTCCTTGGACGAAAGACGCTTCCAAAGCAGACCTCACGCTCAACCTCGCTGCCCGACAACTCGCCAAGGAGTATGCAGCACAGAACGAATGCGACGTGTATGTGTCGCTGGCTTGCTGCATAGGGAAACAGCAGGTCGATGTTCTCATTACGGACGCTGTGGGCAATATCTTCCTGCAAGGGACGCAGGATATTGACCCCGTGGAACTGCGGAAAGCCTACCACCTCGACACCCCAATCTACGCTTCCATGTGCCGCTGGGGACTCTTCGGAGAGTACCAGGCTGACAAGGCGTGGGAACAGACAACTTTCATAAATCACTAATAAACAACAACTTGCAAAAATGAAAACAGAAAAAGTACTGCTTTCCCAATTGAAAGTAAACAGCAACAATCCGCGAACCATCACGGAGCGGAAATTGCGTCTTTTGGTCGAGCGTCTGCTGGCGTTCCCCAAGATGATTGAGATTAGACCCGTAGTAGTGGACGAGAAGATGACGGCTCTGGGCGGCAATATGCGGCTACGGGCTTTCACCGTCATAAGCCACATGACCCTCGAACAGATTGCCGAGACGCTGGCCAAGACAAAGAACTTCCAGCGGTTGAAGAAAGCCGAGCAGGAAAAGTTGCTTGCAGCGTGGCAGTCATGGCTGGAGAAGCCGACGGTGGAGATTGTCAAGGCGAACACGCTCTCCGAGGCCGAGAAAAAGGAGTTTATCATTGCCGATAACGCCTCCTTTGGTGAGTGGGACTACGACCGCTTGGGCAACGAGTGGGACAACGACGAACTTGTTTCTTGGGGCTTGGACGTGTGGCAACCCGACCCTGCCCTACCTACCAGCGGCAGCGGAGCAGCCTCACAGGGCGGCGGTCTCGCAGCAGCCGAGAACGCAGGGGAGCAGCCGTTTGACGGCAGCAACCTCCCTCCCGAACTGCAAGGCGCGGACATCAGCCCCGACGACCTCCCCAAGATTGAGGGCGACAACGCCACGGCCATGGAGCGCGTCATTATCGTGTACCCCAAGGAGCGAGCCGAGGAAATCGCCAACCTGTTAGGGCTTCCGCAGATTGACAAGGTTGTGTATAACATCAAGGAACTCTTTCCCGACGAGGAGCAGACCAGCGAGGGCGAGTAATGACCTACGATGAATACATAGCATACCACAGACAGGGTGACGCAGGGGTGGAGGAACGTATGATAGCCTCCCTCTGCCGTCACTTTGCGCTTTCGGGCTGGGACGCTTTCCGGCTTATCTACTTCTACACCATGACCTACCACATACCGAGTGCGCTGGCCATGCTGATAGACGGCGAGCGAGACATCAAGCGGCTGCACTTCCGCACCGACCGACGCTATGTGCGCTGCAACGGGGCATACCCTCGACTGCTACGGGAACTGACCCAAGACAAGTACGAGCGGCTTCTGACCGTCAAGACCACACAGGAGGCGTACAACGTAGTCAAGGCGTGGTATTTCTTCGGACGCTATGCGGCCTACCTGTTCCTTGAAGTGTACTGCAACGTGTTCACGCCTCAATGGGAGGATAACGTGGCCTACGGCTGGGAACCCGACGAGAACTACACGAAAGGGGCTATCTCGATAACAAGGAGCAACGAACGGGCGGTGCTTGATAACTTCCTCAACCGAGCGAGGAAAGACGCGCGAGACAACGCTTTCGCAATCGAGACGAGCCTGTGCGCGGTAGCCAAGTTCAACAAGGGCACTCGCTGGAATGGCTACTACACGGAGCGTATGCTGGAGGAGGCTCGCGGCACAAAGTACGAAACACTCATCTACCAACTTGCACAATGACATAGACGATATGACACAGCGACCAAAGACCTGCGTATTCATCACGGGAACGAACGCAGTCGGCAAATCTGCCCTTGCTTGGGCTATCATAGACCGTTACGGCGGTGTTGATAGGATAACCAACGACGTGACCTACTGCGTCGAGGGGAGTATCTGCCTTGCTGGAAAGTATGGAGTGACCCGTTACGGCGGTGTTGATAGGATAACCAACGACAAGGGCAGTTCTTGTACCTCCAAGTTGGCGGCAGTAGTCGAGGAGGGGCTTGCCCATGCCGACGTGATGATATGCGAGGGGTCGTTTATGAACACTTTCGGGCTGAACCTCACTAATGCCATGTTCAAGGCCGACCGCCACCTTATCGTGTCGCTCTATACGGACTCTACGACCATATACAACCGTATAGTTGGTAGGAGCAATGGGAAGTGCGGAACGGGCAAGCGCAACTGGCCTACTATCATACGCAAGCAGAGACAGGCTATGATAGCAGCGCAGAAATGGCAGTCTATCGGTGTCAAGGTGCTGCAAATCAACACGGCCACCGTGACTATCGAGGAGGAACTGAACCGAGTAATACAAACCATCGACGAACTATGTACACTATAACAGGCTACAATGATAAGGCGGTCAAGGAAATCTGCTATAACTGCGGCTCTCCCGTCGCCAAGCAGTCGTACAACTACTTCCGACGCATAGCCTACGTCACGAAAGGCAAGGTGTGGAGCAAGGTGTGGAGCAAGGGTGAAACGCCCGTCGCTTTCTACTATGCCTCACGCTGCCGTGACCATGTGCGCCTTATCGAGATAGCCGTGAGGGAGGACTACCACAAGCAGGGAATAGGCAGAATGGCACTTTTCGACCTTCTCTCGGCAATGAAACGGGCTGGCCTGTATAAACTCACATTCCGCACCCCAATCGTTGAAGAGGCGCAAAATTTTTGGCTTCACCTCGGAGCGCGTATCGTGGACGTGAAAGGTGAGGACTACGAAATGGAACTAACAATCAAACAAGACAACTGATTATGGCATACTATCAATCCCCAAGGTGGAGCGCGGAGATAGCCGACTGCTCCATGCCTATGACCTTTGACACCTATAGCAACTGCGCTTTCGGCTGCATGTATTGTTTCAGTCAGTACCAGCGCGGCATAGGAGGTGCAAAGGAACACTACCTCGCTAAAGAGGTGAACCCCGTCAATGTGGAGAAAATCAAGAAAATGTTTCTCGACCCCGACAATCACGCTGGGCAGTTTGCAGACTACATCAAGCAGCGTCGCGTCATGCAATGGGGCGGTCTCTCCGACCAATTCGACGGCTTCGAGCGCAAGTACGGCAAGACGCTGGAACTGCTGCGTTTCTTCAAGGAAATAGACTACCCCCGCTGTTTCTCCACAAAGGCGACGTGGTGGACGCAAGACGAGCGTTACATGGAACTTGTGCGCGGTCAGCACAATTGGAATTTCAAGTTCAGCATAATCACGCTTGACGAGGACAAGGCGCGTATCATCGAGCGCGGTGTGCCGTCACCAATGGAGCGGCTGGAGGCTATCAGACGCATAGCAGAGGCCGACGCTGGCGGTGCTACCCTGCGACTGCGACCGTTCATCGTGGGCGTTTCAACACCCTCCTACCTCGACCTGATACGCGAGGCCAGCCAGCGAGGGGCTACGGCTCTCTCTACGGAGTTTTTCTGTGTTGAGCAGCGCAGCCCGTCATTGAAAGAGTACATGCCGAAGATGTCCGAACTATGCGGCTTCGACCTCATGGCGTTTTACAAGAAATATAGCGTGGCACAAGGCTACCTGCGGCTGAACCGTAAAGTCAAGCGTCCGTTCATCGAGAACATGAAAAACCTGTGCGACGAGTTGGGTATGCGCTTCTATGTGTCGGACGCTCATTTCAAGGAACTCTGTCACAACGGGTCATGCTGCGGACTACCGCCTACATGGAATTACTCGCACGGGCAGTTCTGCGAGGCTCTGCAAATCTGCAAGAAAAACGGTCAGGTGACGTGGGATGAAATCAAGCCCGACATCGAGAGTCTGCACAAGTACGATTGGGGCAGGGCTTCGGGCTTCAACGCCAACTCCAGCGAGAAACGGGCGCAGTTCTACGGTATGAGCATGGCCGATTACATGCGCTGGCTATGGAACAACCCACAGGCTGGGCAGTCGCCCTACAAGATGTTCGAGGGTGTAATGCACCCGTCGGGCAAGGACGCTAATGGTAACATCATCTACACCTATAACCAAGCACGGACACTATGAGTACACCAGCAAAGAGAAATGCACAGCGACGCAATAAGATAAAGGAGGGGCGCAAGGAGATTATCGCGCCTCTCTACAAGCGTGGCTGGAGCGTCCGCAAGATAGCCGAGGAGGTGCGGACACGACTGAATACGACCTGTTCCACTCGTACTATTTGGAACGACATCAACGAACTGCTTGACGAATGGCGCGAAGCCAGAATACAGGATGTTGACCAGCGGCTTCAACTTGAATTGGAGCGCATCGACGATGCCGTTACCGAACTATGGGAGCAATGGGATAAGAGCAAGGAGGACTGGGTGCGTGAGCATAACAAGCGCGTGGGCGTTCCCGTTCCGGCTGGCGAGGGTCAAGGCGGTGGCGAGGCTACCGAAATTGTAACCGTCAAGCGTGAGAACGTGAGCGAGAACGTGGTAGGCTTGGGCAACCCTGCTTATATAGCCGAGATACGTCAGCAGTTGGCCGAGCGGCGCAAACTCCTTGGCCTCTATGCCGCTACCAAGAGCGAGGTGTCGGCCACGACCTCCGTTGCTGTTATACCAGCGGAGAAAATGACCGAGGAGGAGATACAGGCCGAGATTGAGAAGATAAGGGCGAGTCGTAATCACTAAAAGCAATGGAATACAGCACGGCCATGAGACTGCTTGAATTAGAACGGGAGTTACACAAGAGAGACGCACGGTCGCGCTTTCCTGTGTTTCTCGACTATATCACGCCCTCATACGACCGTCAATGGTTTCATACCCTCATTGCCGAGAAGTGCCAACAACTCATAGAGGGTACGCTGGCCACCGACCGTCTCATGCTCTTTGTGCCTCCCCAGCATGGTAAGAGTGAGATAGTCAGCCGTAAGTTTCCTGCGTGGGCGTTAGGTGTCAACCCCTTACTGAAGATTGTCGGTAGTTCCTACTCTGCCGACCTCGCACAGCAGTTCTCTCGCTCCATTCAGCGCACCATCGACACAAGCGAGTACGGCGAGGTGTTCCCCAATACCTACCTCAACAATATGCGCGTCAAGACTGATACACAGCGCGGCTGGCTACGCAATGTTGACCAATTCGAGACGGTAGGCTACGGCGGTTTCTACAAGGCCGTCGGTGTGGGCGGCTCGCTCACGGGTACGCCTGTTGACTTGGGTATCATCGACGACCCCGTAAAGGACGCGCTGGAGGCTGGCTCGCAGACCTACCGTGATAGGGTGTGGGATTGGTACACCGACGTATTCCTAACCCGTCTGCACAACAATTCCAAGCAGATACTCATCATGACGCGCTGGCATGAAGATGACCTTGCTGGCCGTCTGCTGGAGCGAGAACCCGAAAAGTGGACGGTGGTAAAGATACCAGCCATCAGGGAGGATATGGACAACCCCGAAGACCCCCGACAAGTCGGAGAGGCACTATGGGAGGATAGGCACTCGCTGGAGCGTCTGCAGGACGTAGAGAAACGTAGTCCCCGAACCTTTGCGGCTCTCTACCAGCAGCGGCCTACCATTGCAGGAGGTAACATCGTCAAGCGCGAGTGGTTTAAGCACATCAAGTTGGCCGACTTCAAGCGCATCTACGACAACGAGCCTGTGGTGTTTTTCCTTGATACTGCCTATACCGACAAGACGAGCAACGATCCCAGCGGCATAATAGCGACCTGCAAGATAGACCACGACCTCTACATCATTCACGCCCAAAAGGTGATGTTGAAGTTCCCCGACCTCATCCGCTTCATTCCCGAATACTGCCGCGAACACGGTTACAAGCCCCGTTCTACGGTGCGCATCGAACCCAAGGCGAACGGTATCAGCGTCGTTGACCAACTGAAAGAGGTGACGGGGCTGAACGTCGTTAAGACACCCTCCCCGAAAGACAGCAAGGAAACACGCCTCTATGCCGCCTCTCCGACGATTGAGGCAGGGCGTGTTGTGCTTGTTGACGGCGCATGGAACGAGGCTTTCGAGGATGAAATCTGCGGATTCCCTGCCAAGCCCCATGATGAGTACGTCGATATTCTCGGCTACGCCATTGACTATCACATCAGCAGTCCGTTCCGGCCTATAGACAAGGCGCGGACGGCAAGCAAAGTCTATTGATTGTTTTACCCAAATATGTACAACTATGCCACTTATTGAACTTGACAAGCCAGCAAAGGCGATTATCGAAAAACTCAAGCAGAAAACCATCTACGTTCCTGCTTGGCCGACCATCGGCAACGAGAGAGGACTTGAAGCCGAGTACAACCCGAAGTTACACCCTGTTATGGACTTGCAAACATACCGTGACGGGCGTAATGCAGACGGCTCTCCCGACCGCATGACCCGTGTAACTTACAACCTCCAGCAGTTAGCCGTGAAGCGCATGACGGAGTTGTGCTGCGGCATACCCGTGAAGCGCGTGTACAAGCCCGAAAATGAGCGTCAGAAAGAGGTCGCAAACTACATGGAGAAGATATTCCTGCGCAACCGCATAGACAGCGTAAATAACGACCGTCTGACCATGCTCTTCGCAAGTTGTGAAGTAATGACGCTGTGGTACGGCGTGGAGAAAGACAACAATCTCTATGGCTTCAAAAGCCACCTCAAACTGCGCTGTCAGAATATAAGCCCCATGAACGGCGACAACCTCTACCCCCTGTTTGACGAATACGGCGACCTCATAGCCCTGTCGGTGCTAAAGACCCGTACCGTCGAGGGCAAGAGCACTACCTACTTCGACTGCTACACCGAGGAAAAGCACTACAAGTGGGCTGATGACGGGTCGGGCAACGGCTGGCAACTCATCGAGGAGGATGATATTACACAGGTAGGCAAAATCCCTGCCGTCTATATGTACCGTCCAACCCCGATATGGGAGGACACCAGCAACATCGTGTATGAAATGGAGTGGAGCATGAGCCGTAACGGGAACTACCTCCGCAAGAACTCCAAACCTCTGTTCTGTGTGTTCGCCGACGAGGAGATACGCTTCGGTGACGAGAACGACAACGAAAACAGCGAGTTCCGTTCCGTCCTGCAATACCCTAAAGGCAGCACCGCTGGCTATGTCACATGGCAACAGGCCGTTGAGAACCTAAAGTTCCACATCACGGAACTGCGGCAGTCTTTCTTCACTCAACTGCAACTGCCCGACTGGTCGTATGAGAGCATGAAAGCCAACCCCATGAGCGGCGAGAGCCGTAAGCAGTTGTTCATCGACGCTCAACTGAAAGTGAAAGACGAGAGCGGTCGCCTGATTGAGTTTTTCGACCGCGAGGTGAATGTGATCAAGGCGTTCATGAAGATTATGCTTGATGATAGTTATGCCGCAGACATCGACGCTCTGCCCGTCGAGAACGAGGTGACACCGTTCACCATTACCGAGGAGAAAGACACCATTTCCAACCTCATGCTGGCTAACGGCAACAAGCCTATGGTATCGCAGCGCGAGTCCATAGAAATGCTGGGCTGGACTGACAACGTGGATAAGACGCTGGAGGAAATACAGCAAGATAGTGCGCTCGACGCATTTTCTCTGACCGAGTAGTAAGTTATACAGCCAATGGTAAGAAAAGCAACGAGACGCAACGAGAGGGTGCAGGAGCGGCATAAATATCCGTGCCGCCACTGCACTAACTCGTATGATTGGCACAGCAAGGCTCTCGACGGCCACTTGATACTCTGCCGCTGTCCGTATAAGCAGCAGGGCGGCAAGTTCTGCATCTTCCTCTCTGACCCAGCCTGTGACGAACATTTCAAACTCCGACCCGACCATGCCGAAACCCAAGAACAAGTATGACCGTCAGCACCTGCAGCACCTCCAGCAGTTGCAGAACCGCATCGACGCTATCTATCGTGAAGCGACCCGTGAGGCCGCTGCTATCGGTGTGTCAATAGACAATTTCAACCCCGACCGACCTTTCACATTCGAGGACTACCCACAGACAAGGCAGCGCGTGGAGCAACTGATGTCGCAATTCAAGGCGGCGGTCGAGGTGTGCGTGGTCAACGGTGTGGAAAGCGAGTGGACGCTTGCTAACAACAAGAACAATGAACTTGCCAACCAAGTTTTCGGCAAGAATAAGTCAAGGCTGACTCCAGCACAACAACGACGGTATTACTCCACCAACGAGAGTGCGCGAGACGCTTTCCTGCAACGTAAAGAGCGCGGCCTGTCGCTTTCTGATAGAGTGTGGCGTTATACGGGCGAGTTCAAGGAGGAGATAGAAATGGGGCTTGACCTCGGCTTACGGGGTGGCCTGTCTGCCGACCAAATGACACACGACCTGCGCGACTACCTCCAGCACCCCGACACGCTATTCCGCAGGGTGCGCGATGAACACGGTATGCTGCACCTGTCGAAACGGGCGGCAGCGTTTCACCCAGGCCGTGGTGTCTATCGTTCCTCGTACATGAACGCCCGACGGCTTGCCGCTACGGAGGGGAATATCGCCTACAGAACGAGCGACCACACGCGCTGGCAGCAGATGGACTTCGTCGTTGGCATTGAGATACACCTGTCAAACAACCACACGTGCAAGGGGCGTGACGGCAAGCCGCACCCGTTCCACGACATGTGCGACGACCTCGCAGGACGCTACCCCAAGGACTTCAAGTTTACGGGCTGGCATCCGCATTGTCGCTGTTATGCCACCTCGATACTGAAAACCGACGAGGAGATAGCCCGTGACACGCAGAAGATACTCAACGGCGAACCGTTGGACGGCGAGAGCGTGAACAAGGTGCAGGACGTTCCCGACGCTTTCAAGGAATGGGTGCAGAACAACGCTGAACGTATAGGTAGTGCAAGAGAACTGCCGTATTTTCTCCGAGATAACGAGGATTATATGAACGCTGCGCTGGGTGTCGAGACATTGCCACAAGGCAAGGTGCGGTCACAAGCGGAAATCAACGATATACAAAGGGCATGGAACAGGCGCAAACTGAACAACATTATGCAGAGCGTTATAGACGGCAATCTTCCACAAGGTGTTGCGAAACGGTTAATGACCTTAAACCGAATGAACAATGAGGCGACCGATTTTGCAGAGATAAACGCAAGGCTGCGAACCTATGAGATAGCAGCGGCACGTCACGCTGCACGGACACCAGCGCAAGTACGCATTATACAGGATATGGCAGACGAACACACTTACGGAAAAGCCTACGTCAACAACGTGCATCTGATAGAACAGGCTCTCGGAATGGAGCGTGGGAAGCGAATGACACACGAACAAGCAAACCAAGGGGCGGTCAATCCGAACTATGGCAAGTCAAAAGGCTATGGTATAAACTGCTCCACTTGTTCGGGAGTATATGTGCTCCGTCGTATGGGCTTTAACGTCGAAGCCAAACCGAACGTATATCAGAACCAACTCGTTGTTGACCTTTCGCGAGGAATGACTACTTGGGATAAATGGATAGGTGGAAAAACAACTTACCATTCGACACGCGAATGGATGGATAAACAAGGACTGCCAGCAATGACTACTGCCGCCTACAAGAAATTCCTCAATCAGTACACCCGAAAGGTGGGCATCTACGAGTTTAACGTAGGCTATACGGGAGGCGGCGGTCACTCTACCCTGCTTGAGCGTCGAGCAGACGGCTCTTTGGTACGAATAGAGCAACAGGTCATCAGTAGTTCTGCAACTCTTGATAACCTGCTGGCACGACTTACTGCGCTGCCTCCTCGCGATGTCCGAGGAGTAATGCGCGTGGATAATGCACGTTTCAACCCCAAGTATGCAGGGATTGCGCGGAAGCCTAAAAAATCGAAATAATGTCAAGGGCTTTGTCGCCCTCTACCACTTGCACCTTTACTCCGTTCCATAAATACAATTCGGGCATTCCGATTGTTGCCGGAACGGAGTAGGTGTAAGTATAAACCTCCCACTCTTTGTAGTGACCCAACATTTCGAGTGTGCCACCTAAATGCTTGCGGCTCTCTGCCGCCTGTACAACTTTCTGCGGTATCTTCATAATCTTGTGCAAAGGTAAGTTATTTTTCTCAAATTTCAACGAGGAACAACGAAAAAGTTTCGCTTGGGTACTTTATTGCCCGTCAGACTTTCGTTTGCGAGAGGCCGCTTTCTGCGCCTTGCGCGTTACGACCTCACGGCTGACGGTGCAGCGGTCATTCTCGTATGGTGTCGCCTCTGTAATGCCAGCAGCCCAGAGCGTCTCAACCTTGCAGCCTATCTGCTCGTAGGTGAACTTGTCATAGATAGCGGCCAGCGAGCCGAAGAAAAACTCTGTCTTGCCTCCGTTCCCCATGAGGGGCGGCACTCGGAACGACACCCGTATGATATTTTCTGTTGCCATATTGCTTGCGCCCGTCCAGCCGATAGCCCAGCCTCTGATATTTTGTCCTGCCGTCGCTCCGCTCTATATCGCCCTACCCACTATGAGTTATAGGCGACACAGGAGCGATAGCGACTTTTCTTTTCTTACTCTTTTCTTTTTCTGTATCTCGGTATATGCCTACTACTACGAGTGATAACGAGTAGTATAGGCTATACCTATACCCGTTATCATTATCATTATCATTATCATTATAGGTATAAATCGTATTCGTTCGTAACCATCGTATTCGTTCCTATACGGTCGTATAAAGCATAATGTCCTGATAGTAAGCAAATTACAAAATATACACCAAACAAGGTCTGTTGGTTGCACTTTTGCAATTGAGCCCCATAGGGGCTATCACGCGCGCGTATAGGGTTGCTTGCAATTGAGCCCCATAGGGGCTATCACGCGCGCGTATAGGGTTGCTCTTTCGGTCGTTCATTGGGCGTTGAATGAGTAGTTATGCGCCTTGCCTATCCAGCGGAAGCAGCCGAGGCGGTTATCAAAGAACACACCTCGTAGAACCTTACGGCGGCGAGGCTCGTAGCAGTTGGCGACGGCAAGCAGTTCGCGGCGAGCCGTGCGGAATTGTGATTTAGTAGGTGTCATGGGCGGCCTTGTCGTAGATTAGCGTTTTCAGTTCCGAGAGTTGCTTGCCTAAATCATCATACCAGCCCGTGAGCATTCCGCGTGATACGGCAGCGGCTCGCTCCTGGTCGTTGTCAGCACACCGATAGCGGATGCACTCGCACAGGAGGTCATACTGCTGCTTGGTAAGATGTGGCAGCACCATCTTGTATGGCTTCTGCTTGGGTGCTGGCTGCTCCTTTTGTGGGGCGACAAGTTCCGTGATACCTCGCTTGACGAGTTTCTGCGTCAGCCGTGGGTCTTCGAGTTGGTCGCAGATTGCTATGCGGTGTCCCTTGCGTATCAGACGCGGCAGATAGGTGTCGAGGGCGTGGTGAGGAAAGCCAGCCATGCGAGTGCCGTCCTTGCTGCTCTTGGTTAGCGTGATACCGAGGTCACGGGCTGCAATCTCCGCATCGTCCTCGTATGTCTCATAGAAGTCACCACAGCGGAACAGCAATACTGCGTCGGGGTGCTTCTGCTTCAAATCTTGAAACTGCTTAATCATTGAGTCTGTCATAATCGGAAAGAAATTATGCCCCTCTCGCGCAATCGGAGCAAACGAGAGGGGCGGTTGAACATTAGGCTGGTAACTTCACACGGCTCATGAGGTGTCCGCTAATCTCGTGCAACTCTCGGCTTCGCTCGGGTGAGAGGTCGCGAGCGTGGGCAGTAATGGCCTGTGTCAGTTTCCACAGGGTGGCTGCTCCCTGCACCCCGTCGTCGGGGTCATTCTTCATCAGCAGTTTCTCCACCTCCTGCCCCTCGGCTTTCAGCAGCGCACCGCTGGAGGTGAGTTTCTTGACCTCTTACTCCAAGTCAACCTCCATTTCCGAAGCACCCTGTATCTCGTAGGCTTTCTGCTTGATGTTGTCAGTCGAGAACAGGCCACGGGTGAGGTCGCGGACGGCAGACACGGTGGTCTTGGTATCAAGTTCATAGGTCTGCTGGGAGAGGGCGAGGCTGTCGGGCAGTTTCGAGCCGAGGTGTACTTGCTTCATCACGGACTCGCGAACCATACCATTGAGGCAAGCCCCGTTGAGCATGAACGCTCTCATATCAACAGCACCGTCGCCATAGTCGCTGGTGGAGAAACGCGCTCCAGCAAAGATAACCACATCACCGTTCTTGGCGGTCGGCACGACGATAGGCTGCGGCAGTATAGTCTCAGCCCATACCTTGGTGTCGTTCATGTAGGCATCGGAAATGACTGCTCCCTGCCCTGCTGCCTCCTCGACGAAAGCGGTCAGTATCTGCACGGAGTTCAGACGGCGGTAGGAGTCGGACAGGACACCGCGAACCTGTGTGCCTACGGTACGGACAAGGACACGGGCGCGTTGCGTCCAGTCGGAGTGCTGGTTGAGGATAGTAGCGGCGAGTTGCACCTGCCACTCCTCACCATTGGCGAGGGTACGGAGGTAACGCTGGGGGACTCCCATACGGTCGGCCAACTGACCTACTGCGTTAGCGTGGAGCGAGAACTGACCCTCGGGCATGTTCATCAGCACAGCGTCGCCCGAACCGTCGAAAGTGATAACGGGCGAGTGGTCGTTGCGCTTCAAGTTCACGCCCAGCGGAGCGATGTAGTCCTGCGCAATCTTACCCTCGTTGATAAGACGCTCCATGGTTGCCTGTACTCCGACGGCCTTGCCGTCAATCATTCTCTGAACTTTGTTCATCACTACCTCGTTCAGTCCCTGCTGAACAGAAGGCTCTACTTGTGTAATAGTCATAATGCTAAAACTTTAATTGGTGAATAAATTATGAATTGAAAACTTCGATTTAGTAGTAGTAGAACGAAACCTTGACACCGCGACGCAGTTTGCAGTAGCAGACATCATCTTGACACTTGAAAGCGCGGTCGAGGAGGCGGTTGATAAGGTCGATAGCACCGTCCAGCATGCGGATAAGACCGCTCACGCCTACGAGCGTATTCACTTTCTTACCGTTCACGTAACCGCTGACCTTAATCTTGAAGTTGCGGTTGATTTGGCTGGTGGTGTACTTCAAATTTGCGTTCATTGTTCTGATGTTTTAATTTTGTTCAACTTAAAAGTGATTACTTTGAAATCACACCGCGAAGTTCGTGGTTATTTTTGAAATAACAAAATAATTTCTCAAAAAAATTACTTTTTCGTTTATTTTTTAACTTTTGTTTACGTTTACGAGGTCGGAATTAAGACTTTCTTCAATTTTTCAGTTTTGATATGCCGACATTCCATAAAATGTGAAAAATCAATAAAAATGAGGGCAAAATCATAAAATTTCTGATTGTATTATAATCACTTTGGAAAAATTTGTGTATCTTTGGCGCGGTAAACTGATTAGTAATCCAAATTTTGTAAAATGAAAGAAAGAATTTTAGCCGCATTGAAAGCCAAGTTTCCGGGGGTCAATGCAAACATTCTCGACAGGATAGCCACTATGTTGGCAAAGACTGTCACAACAGAAGAGCAGGTTGCGACCGCAGTAGAGGGAGTGACCAAGGACTACATCGACGTTATCGAGGCCTACGGCGACAGCCGAGCCACCGACACGCAGAAGACAGCCGTGCAGAACTACGAGAGGAAGTACGGGCTGAAAGACGGCGAAAAGGTGAAGACGGGTACGGAGCAGACCACGACAACGACCACTACCACCACCCAGCAGCAGGGCGACGAAACTCCGACTTGGGCACAGGCTCTTATCGACAGCAACAAGCAGTTGCTGGAGCGCGTGAACAAAATGGAGGGCGAGCGCACTACTACCAGCCGTAAGCAGCAACTCAACGACCTGTTGAGCAAGTTACCCGAAAACCTTCGCAAAGGTTACTCCCGTATCTCTACCGACGGTACGGATGAGGAGTGGAACACGCTCCTTGCAGAAGTGACCAACGAGGTCAACGAACTTGCTTCCGTCACTAAAACAAGAGGGGCTGTGTTCGGTCGCCCGTCAGTACAGGGCAAACAAACAACCGACGGTCAGTTGACAGAAGCGCAGGAGAAAGCCATCGCGCAGCGCACGGGCGTTCCTGCCGAGGGTCAGCAGCCGTTCTAATGTCTAACAACAAAAAAGATTCGCAACATGAGTATGACCGTAACACGACGCAAGGACACAAAGACCCCTCGCGTCATTACACACAGGGTAGCCGACATTCGCGGTGGCGTTTCTATCAAGACATCTGAACTCGGAGGAGATTTTCTCAACGAGGCCAGCGTTTTGAGCGTCCCCGAAAACGGTATCTGCCATGTCATCAAGATTGCAGTTCTGGCCGCAGCCCTAACCGCTTCGGCAAAGACAATCAAGGTGAAGAAAAATCATCACTTCAAGGCTGGCGACTTCATCATGGCAGGTGTTGGTGGCCTCGCCTCTACGATTACAGCAATCGACGAGACGGAAACCGCTTACGACACCCTCACCGTTGACCAAGCCCTCGGTGCTTTCGCCGCTGGCACAAAACTCGTACAGGCTGCGGCCAAGAGTACGGGAACCGACTCCGCTTTGAAGTACACCCCTCTCGCTATCAGCGGCACAGGCAAGTCCGTTGACCCCAAGTCCAACATGGACATGGACGCATGGATTATCGCAGTAACCAAGGACAACCCCCTGCCCGACTGCGTCGCCTCTGCCCTCAAAGGTATCTTCAATTACTAACCGCTAATTCGTAAAGTATATGGCAACAGTAGTAAACACTCTTATCGAGGGCTTGACCGACAGGATGGTGCAGAGCCGCGTCAACTCGATTGACACGACCCCGTTCCTGTTTGGCCGCTACTTCCCCGTAAAGAAAGTCAATGGCTTCGTTTGGAAGACCCTCGGCAATCAACTTGCGAAGAAGAACGTCGCCGCCGATATTCATACCGACAACGGCACTATCCTCCGCAAGCGTCGTCCTATATTCGAGAGCGCAAAGGGTGACATCCCGTTCATCAGCATTTCGCGCGACATGAAGCGTTCCGAAATCAAGGACTATCAGACAGAACTTGCGCTTGCTCCCGACGCAGACGCAACCGCTCTCGTTCAGTATTGGGGCGAGGACGTGGACTTCTGCTTCAATGGTGTGCAGTCGGAGTTGGAGTATATCGCGTGGGCTTTGGCCTCCAACGCTGGTAAACTCGCTTTCACGACTACCAACAACGCCACTTTCGCCAACGAGTTCGACCTGGACTATGACGTTGACGATGAGCAGAAGAAGACCGTGTCCGTGGACTGGGCAGACAAGAACAATGCCGACATCATTGGCGACTTCGCCAAGTGGGTGGTCGCTGCAAAGGCTCTTGGCCTCAATCCCAAGTTCGCATTCGTGAACCTCAACGAGTTGTACCACATTTGCTCTGCCGAGCAGATTATCAAGGCTTGTGCATCTTTCGCATCCAACGCCCTGAATATCCAGCAGACACCCGACCTCGCGCAAGTAAACTCCATGCTTGCAAAGCAGGCTTGGCTGAACGGTATTCAACTGCGTGTCATCGACCAGACTATCACCCGTGAGTTCCAAGACGGCACACAGACCAGCGGCAACCCGTTCGCTGACCGTCGCCTTGTCCTCTCCGAGACTGAGCGTCTTGGCACTACGCAGTACGACATTCTGCAGGAGAACGAGCAACTTATCCTCCGTGCCGTCCGCTCTCACACCGTCGTGAAGAAGTACGGCACAATCGAGCCTAAGTCTGAGGTCACTATCGGTCAGACGGACGCAATACCTGTGTTCGACACAGCCTATCGCAACTTCTACGTCAAGACCGACGGCAACGCTTGGTAAACTCTGAAACGCTACTGACGAATGGCAACAATGCTTGAAGCCCTAAAGGGCATAAACTCCTACCCCGTGCCGCTCCGCACTCTTACCGAGACAGCGGAGCGCAGGGGGCTGGTGCTAACAGAGGAGGCCACGGCAGAGAGTCTTGTCGGGAAGGCTTTCAGCCTGTGTCGTGCCGACGTACTGCTGTGGCTCTCCTACGCACCGAACATCACACAGGGCGGTCAGTCCTACTCGTTCACAGACGAGCAGCGGACGGCCATGCGCAACCTTGCGCAGCAACTCTATGATGAGTTCGAGGAGGAAACTGCCCCGAAGACTATATTCGGCTACAAAGGACAACGGCTGTAACCATGATTATTCAGAACGGAACTATAGAGACAAAGGTCAAGACGGGAGGCGGCATAGACAAGGAAACAGGTCATCCCGTCAAGCCGTCTGCGGCCTCATGGAGTTCCCCCATACCCTGCCAATACACGCCCAACAGCCATAACTACCTCGGTGTCTCGACAGGTCAGCACTTCACGCAAGCATCGTACACGGTGCTGATAGAGGAGCAGACATTCGAGGCCGAGCAGATAAGGCTAAAGGACATGACGGGGAAAGTCGTAGGGGAATACTCCATACTCTCTATAGAACCGCTCGAAGCCGTATGCGAAGTGAAGATTATCGTCTGACAGCGAGAAACGGCGCGAGGAGCAACGAAAATCGTTTGGGTGGATAACTTACCACAGCCGGAACGAAACACGCTCTCGCGCAAAAATCGCTAAAAATAACTCGGAAGACATGCCCCTGCATCGCATCACACCCAAGGAGGAGATAAGAGACTACGTTGTTAAGCGTACCGAGCGCATGACACAGGCCATTATCTACAATCTGAAAGTGGTAGGTGAAAAGGTTATCAACCGAGGACGTATCACAGCCGAGAAAGGCCGTGACTTCACAGACCAAACGGGAAACCTCCGCAGCAGTATCGGCTACGTTATCGTAGTGGACGGCGAGGTAGTCATGGAAAGCAGTTTCGATGTAGTCAAGGACGGAGCCGAGGGAGCGGAACAGGGACGCAAGTTCGCCCACTCTCTCGCGCAGAAGTTCCCCAAGGGCATTTGCCTTATCGTCGTGGCTGGTAAGAACTACGCAAAATATGTATCGGCTCGCGGTTACGACGTGCTGGATAGTGCAGAACTGCTCGCCCAGCAACTCGTTCCGCAGATGTTGAAACAACTTGGTATGTAAAGCAATGGCAAAGACAAGCAAACAGGTACAGGGTGACATCTACCAACTCCTACGCGACAGCACTCTTTATACGATGATTTCGGGTGAGGTCTATAGGGCTGGCATGAGACCCCGTGACAGCCAACTTGAAGATGCGGAGGTGATTTTCACTACGGGAACGCCTACGCAGATACAGGAGGGTGTGGTGACGGTCAACATCTTTGTACCCGACATTGACCCCTACGACAACGGTGTGCTGGTTGAGGACAGCGAGCGCACGGAGGAGTTGGAGGGCTATGCACAGGCTTGGGTCGATAGCCTTACTGCCGAGGTGTCTAACTACAAGTTCCGCTTGCAGCAGACAATCTACACCGAGGAAGAGCCGAACATACATCAGCACTTTGTCGTTGTCAGACTTGGCTACAGGTACTACGGCGACGATGAAGCACCACTCATGATTCCGCAGGTGGCTCTCATAGACGCACTGGACGAGGGCGAGGACAAGGGCTACAACCCAATACTCGTTACCGAGGACGGCGAGGCCGTCATTGAGACAACGCTGTAAATAGTAATTGAAAAGTATACCACTAAAATAATTGAAAAGTATACCACGT
>R20__coassemble_192_pt1 | contig 49388 bp, 44 predicted proteins | sample R20__metabat2_low_PE_030 | metagenome-assembled genome bin R20 | reverse complement strand
CATCGTCACACTCGTCGCCATGCATCGTCACGGCTCTGGCCATGCATCGTCACGGCTCTCGCCATGCATCGTCACGGCTCTGGCCATGCATCGTCACGGCTCTCGCCATGCATCGTCGCGGCTCTGGCCATGCATCGTCACAGCGTTTGGTTTTAATGAAGCGCCCGATATGAAAGTGATATGAAAGTGAAAAATTCACTTTCATAATGCTTGTTGTCTGATATTTAGCAGGATAAGTGGCATTTTATGAAAGTGAAAGTGATTTTGCTTTTTTTTGATTCTGTGTGAGCTTTCACCAAGACTGTCCCACATGATGCCAAATAATCCCCATGCGGCAATGGCTTGTTTGTTGCCCCGAAAATAGTCCCCGAATCCTAAGATACGGAGATTTTTCCTTGTATTCTTGGTTTGTGTGTGAAAAAAAACATTTATCTTTGCGAGCAGAATAATACGTTTGTACGTAAGAACACAAAAACTCAAAACCTATGAAGACACCAACTCCTCACATCGGGGCAAAGCTCGGCGAGATTGCCGAGACCGTCATCATGGCGGGCGACCCCCTGCGTGCCAAGTTCATGGCCGAAAACTTTCTGGAAAATCCTGTACAGTTCAACAATGTCCGTGGTATGCTGGGCTTCACGGGAACCTATCAGGGCAAACGTGTCAGCGTGATGGGCCACGGCATGGGCATTCCGTCCATCGGCATCTACACCTACGAGCTTTACAACTTCTATGGCGTGAAGACCATCATCCGCGTGGGGTCTGCCGGCTCGCTGCATCCCGACCTGCACGTGGGTGACCTGTGCATTGCGATGGGGGCCTGCACCAATTCCAACTATGCGTCGCAGTATGAACTGCCCGGTACGTATGCACCCATTGCCGACTTCCGTCTGCTGCGCGGTGCGGCGGATGCCTGTGACCGTCTGGGCTACCACTACATGGTGGGGAATGTGTTGTCCAGCGATACGTTCTACTCCGACAATCCGCACAACGACAAATGGATGAACATGGGTGTGCTGGCTGTGGAGATGGAAGCGGCGGCACTCTACATGAACGCAGCCCGTTCTGGCAATCGTGCCCTGGTCATACTGACTGTTTCCGACCACATCCTCACGGGGGAAGTGACCACCGCCGAAGAACGGCAGACCACTTTCACCAATATGATGAAAGTGGCCTTCTCGCTCATCTAAACCACAGATTTTCTTTTAACTACTGGTTACACAGTATCAATCTCTGTCGTAAGCGTCCAGCTTGTTCAGATAATACCGACGCAGGTCGGTCCACTTGTAGTAGGGGTGCTGGCTGCGGTCGATGGGCAGGGTGGCTTCTTTTTCGTTGAGAAGAACCTTGACCAGAATGTCGTCAACGTTCAGGTTGCCGGGCTTTGCGTTCTTGGGACGGTAGAACACCATCTGAATGTTGCAGGCCATGGGATAGATGCGGTAGTTCACCCAATAGTCTTCCAGATGGTCGAGGTCTTCTACACGCACGCCGCAGGAGTCCAGCTCCATGAGGCAGGCCAGCGGCATGACGCAGACTTCGTGACCGAAACGGAGCGATGCACCGTTGGTGTAGGTCTTGCTGGCCAGGACGGTGTCGGCTGTCTCAATCATATTGCGCAGCAGGAAGCGCTGATTGAAGGCCATGTTGCCATCGGTCTGCGGCGCATGGGCATAACCCAGATACCAGTCGATGTTCTTCCAGCGCCACTGGTCATAAGCTTCTTCTTCGGTGAAGATGGGGTAAAGGTCCTCGCCAAAACTGTGGCTCTGCATGTTGGTGGTCACATTGAAAAGGCCGCGCATGAAGGAGCCGGCACGGAACTCATGGTTGTTCCAGAAAGACTCATCGCTGAAGAGGCTGCGGCAGAGGCGCTCGGGATGGGTGTATTTCTGGCGGTAGTGGTCAACAATCTTGCCGCGCTTGCGACCCGACCTTGACACCTTGCCGTCCCAGTCGTGGTTGAGGTACCACTGGAACTTCTCGCTCACGTCGTTGTGCATCTTCAGCGCGGGATTGAAGGCTGTGATTTCTTCACACTCAGCCACCATGGAGAGGATACAGCGGATGACCACCGTACTGCGGGCATCCACCTCGGCGGTCTTGCCGCTGAAGATTTCGGGGAAGTTCTGTGTCATGCGCTTGCCGATGCCGTGGTGCTGTATCTCACCAATGTCGGAGAGGTCGCCCAGGCGGTCGCGTGTCGTGGGGTAGAAGCGTTCCAGCTTCTCCAGCACCTCCATGCCTAACGGAGTCAGCTTGCCTTCGTCTTTGGCCTGACGCAGGCTGTTTATCGGCCCAGAGTATTCGCCATCGTTGAGCAACCAGCGCGAGCCGTGGCGACCATAGTGATCCATGTAGAATGGTTCGTAGCCCTTGGGGGCGGGTGTCAGCTTCTCTGTCGGCTCGGGGTAAGCGTAGTGATTGCTGGCCGAGCGCAGGATGTTCTCGTGAATCTCCTCTCTTGCCGTCTGGGCATGGAGGGCAGAATTAAAGATGGGGGCGCACAGGAGCGCAAAGGTGATAATTCGCTTCATGTCATCAAATTGTTATTGGTGATTATATTTCGCCCTGCAAATATACTGCTTTTGTTTCACTTCTGTAGCATAAATGAGAAAAAATCCGCACAATCTGTCTCAATCATTTGTTTCATTCAATCTTTATTTCTAACTTTGGCACCGACATAAAGGAAAGGCGCTTACTCCTGCGCTTTGTTCTTTAGCGGAATCGGAACGAGCAAAGGAGCAGTCTTCCCCGCTTTTCCTCTCACCTTATTGTTAAACAGCAGAACAGGGAAGATTCAGCGCAAAAAACATCCGTTCTAACCATAAGCGATAAGGCTAACGCCGAACTGAAGGTTGACGCAGTCCCCTCCTTGAAAAGGTTCTACATCAATTCAGGTGGCGAAAACCACGGCCTCGAAGAGGCCGCACTTATCAGTAACCCCCAGTAAGACAGCTGTTAAGCTGGCTCACTGGGGGTAGGACGATGCAGCTCTATAAGTATTTGGCACTTCGACAGATGTGCCACACCATCGCAGATGGTAGATTTGTTATGCCATCAGTATATCTACCCTTACGGGTGTGGCACATCTACCGAAGTGCCAAATCTTTCCTCTCATACGCGCCCACCCACGGTTGGCCAGCCCCAGGGCTGTCCGACCGTGGGTTATTGAAGGTGTGGCCTCTCCGAGGCCATGCTGCACCACCTAAATTGGTGCAACCCCCTTGAAAACGCAAAATCACTTTCACTTCCACGGAAAGCCACTTAAACCATTTGTAATCACCTTGTTAAGTGCGTGAAAGTGACATTTTCACTTTCACGGTCATTACTTGCTGAATATAATACTGTTAGGGTGGTTCCCGTGAAAGTGATTTCGTGTTTTTTTCTTGGTTCTGCGCCAGCCCAATCTAAGCAACCAAGTTTCACGCGTCGGTTTGGTCTCGATATTTCTTGGGGGCAACGCCTTTCAGACGGGAGAAGAACTTGGAGAACGAAGCCTGGTCGGCAAAGTGCAGACGGTGGGCGATGGCGGCGATGGGGTCATCGGTGCATCGGAGCAGCCATGAGGCCTCCATTAGGAGCAGCTGATTGATGTAGTCCATCACGGTGCGGCCAGTCACTTTCCGGACGATGCGCGAGAGATAGTCAGGCGTAATGCTGAGCTGGTCGGCATAGAACTGGATGTCGTGATGTTCGGCAAAGTGCCGAGGCAGTAAACGTATAAAACTGATGAAGATTTCTTCCATCCGCCCTGAAGCACGGTGCTCACGGATGATTTGTTCCTGCGCCCCCTGAACTTCAAACAGAAAGACGGCATAGAGCATTTGCAGGATTTCGTTCTTATAGGGATGTTCGGAGTGGATGACAGCGATGATTTCCCGCATCTTCTGCTCCATTCGGCTGGCGGTGGCCCCGTCGAGTGGCAGTTTGGGGGAGTGAAGCTGCACGATGGGCGCATAAGCCAGGCTGACAAGGTCGCGGACAGAAGGGATGCGCAGCGTTGTGTCTTCATCGACAAGCAGACAGATGCCGTGATAATCCTCCGAAGCACAGACTATGGCCACGGGCAAACCTGGCGAATAGACGTAAAGGTTGCCGGGCTGCAAGGTCAGCTCTTTTCCGTTATAGACAATCGTCAGGCATCCTGCCACAACCAGCGTGAACGTGTAGGCGGCCATGTAGCCATGCGTCTCGTTGGCGCGATAGGTGACAGTCGCATCGGTTTCGCCGCAATATATCTTTCCGTCCCAATCCGGCATAGGCACTTCGCCGTACATCTTTATCCATGCATCTTTCAGGCTATACATTATATTATATATATGATTAAGGTTGCAAAGATACAAAGAAAATTCGACAATGTTCGCTTTCAGACAAATTTTATACGGAATCAGATTTGGTTTGACTGCAAAATATCTGTAACTTTGCACCCGAAAGTCCAATATTTACATATTAACAAAAACTTAAAGCATTATGACAAAAGATGAAGCTCTAAAGCAGTTTGCCATGTTAGGCGCTGTCTGGTTCGGAAACAGTAAGCAACATTTTGCATTCTCGGCATATAACCGCCTGCAAGGTTGGAACAAATTGGCCGACAAATGGAAAGAGGAAGCAGAAGAAGAGTGGGAGGAAGCAGAAGAAGTGCTGAACCGCCTTGTGGAACTTGGCTGCAAGCCCGCCGACCTGCAGGAGGCCATGAAGACCATAGAATTTCCCTTCTACGATGACCCCAAGCAGCAGATTGAGTCGGACTATCAGCCTGGCGCAGTAAAGGAGTTGAGCGAACTGGCTGCAGCCTTTGCCGATGACTACCCCACCCAGAAACTGATACTGAAATGGATTGACGACGAGAAAGATCACATGGCCTGGGAAGCACAGTACCTCAATTACATCGAAAAACTTGGCTACGAGAATTTCCTCACAGCCATGATGTAACCCCACACGGAACAGATTATTCACCCCGGCTGCAAAAAGCCACAAAAAAACAAGAATTATGGAATCTGTAAAGAAAGTCTATGATTTCCTGGAGAAAGCAGGAACATTCTATCTGGCAACAACAGAGGGCGACCAGCCTCGGGTACGTCCCTACGGAGCCATGCTCTTCTTCGAGGGCAAAATCTATATCATGGCGTTTGGCCAGACCAACGCCACCCGGCAGATTGCCGCCAATCCGAAGGCCGAACTCTGCGCCTTCAAGGGACAGACGCTGCGCATCGCCTGTGAACTGGTGGAGGACAACCGCCCCGAAGTGGGAAGGGCCTTGATTGAGAAAATGCCCGTATTGAAGAATCTTGGCCTCGGCGAAAATGGCGAGAACGGCGTAATGTACTACCTGAAGAACGCCAAGGCCGATTTCTTCAAGATGATGGAACTGGAAGAAACAGTAACATTCTAAATCTGGAGGAACGGACATGAAAGAGCAAGTACTTCAAGCCATGCGCGAGTTTGGTGCTCCCGTTGGCGCTGGCAAGATAGCAGAGATTACAGGTATCGACCGCAAGGAGGTGGACAAGGCTTTTGCTGAACTGAAGAAGGAGGGTGCCATCGTTTCACCCGTCCGCTGCAAGTGGGAGCCAGCAAAATAGGCGCAATGAAATAACAATCCCCAAAACAGACTGATACCCTTTAAAGGGGGCGGCAAGCTGGCGTGACTGAGCATACTCTGCTGGAAGACACCGATGCTTGCCGTTCTTTTTTCTTCATTTTCGACTAAGGAACAGTAAAAAACAAGTTGGTACATTTTTCAACACGTTATCGCGTAAGCGCTTTCGTAGAAAGAATGACACGAAAGACACAAAAAGCCATGCGGCGTGTTTCATCCCACGAAAAGCACTTGGCGTGCTGCGAATTACACGAAAGGCCATCCGGATGGTTCGTGAAATTCGTCACCGTCAAGGTGCTTCGTGTAATATAAACCATCTGCATAGCTTTGGTGAAAAGTTCGTGTCATTCTTTCTACGAAAGCGCTTACGCGATAACGTGTTGAAAAAATGTACCAACTTATTAACTTATTCTTTAATCATTACTAACCACTAAAACTTTTTATCATTATGCAAAACGTATTGACAGCAATCTTCGACATAGAGAGCGAAGGCTATCAGGCCTTCAAAGAGATTCAGGACAGCCTCGCCAACGAAAAATTCCTTGTGCCCCAGATGGCATTGGTGAAGAAACAAAACGGATACCTACAGACACTCGACACCTACCAGTCACCCCTGCTGGAGGGTGGGCAGATGTTCAGCGGAGGACTCTTCGGCAGTCTGCTCGGCATCATTGGCGGCCCTGTCGGCATGCTTCTGGGCGGCACATACGGTGCCCTGATTGGTGCCACTGGCGAGGCCGTGGCCAGCAGTGCAGCCACATCAATGCTCGACAACATCTGCAAAAAGCTGATTGACAACTCCGTGGCAATCGTAGCCATTGTTGAAGAGGAAAGCGAACTGCCCCTCAATACCATCCTCACCAAGTTCTCTGCCGTCGTACTGCGCCACGATGCCGCCTTTGTGGCCGAAGAAGTGGCCGAGGCAGAACGCCTCCAGCTCGACCTGCAAAACCAAGCCCGCGCCCGCATGATGGCAGAGAAGAAACAGGACTTCAAAGACAAGATGCAGCAGAAAGCGGAGCAACTGAAAGCCGACTTTGAGGCTTTCAAGGCAAGATTCAAGAAATGACCATGCCGCACAAGCAAAAAATCGGATGGAATTAGAACAATACATGAGCGGAAGCATCCGCAACATCATGGCCAAAGCATACCGTGGCGTGCTGAGCAATCCACGCGAAGCACGCTTTGCCTACAAGATGCAACGGCTATTCGAGAAATCAGAAAAGCGGCGTCAAAAGATTCGCGAAGCGGAAGGGCTTGACGTGCCCCCCTTCCTCATCAGCAGCATCTCCACCACTTGCAACCTCCATTGCAAAGGCTGCTATGCCCGCTCCAACGGCATTGCCGAAGACAAAGAGACCGACCGCAAACCCACGCTGACACCACAGCAATGGCGCGACATCTTCACCGAGGCCGCCGAGCTGGGCATCAACTTCTCGCTCCTGGCTGGCGGCGAACCCATGATGCGCCGCGACATCCTGGAGCAAGTAGCCGAAGTCAAAGACATGATCTTCCCCATTTTCACCAATGGCACGCTCATCGGGCCAACCTATCTGGACTTTCTGCGTAAGCACCTGAACATGGTGCCCATCATCAGCATCGAGGGCACAGCCCTCAGCACCGATGAGCGACGCGGCAAGGGAGTGTTCCGCCGTGCCATGCAGTCGATGGAGCTGCTGAAGCAGGAAGACCTGTTTTTTGGCACAAGCATCACCGTAACCACCGAAAACCTCGCGCTTGTCACCTCCCGCGACTTCATCGACCAGCTACGCGCCTACGGCTGCAAGATTGTGTTCTACATAGAATACGTACCCACCGAACCGGGCACTGAGCACCTGGCCTTCAGCGATGAGCACGTGGCACAGATGGAAGCCCTCCTGGAGGAACGCCGCACCGAGTATGAAGACATCATCTTCCTCTCCTTCCCCGGCGACGAAAAAGCCCTTGGCGGCTGTCTGGCCTCGGGGCGCGGCTTCTTCCACATCGGCCCCGACGGTTCTGCCGAACCATGCCCCTTCTCGCCCTTCAGCGACAGCAATGTAGCAGAGCTGGGAGTCCGGAAGGCCCTGGAGTCACCCCTGTTCCGCAAGATTCGTGCCGCCCGCGCCCTCGGTTGGGAGCACACTGGTGGCTGCACACTCTTTGAACACCGCGACGAAATAGAGAAAATGGTCATTTAAATCCCAACCCATCATGAATATCGAAATCCGCTATTTCACAAAATTCGGCCATTCGGCCAAGATGGCCGAAGTCATCGGCCAGGTCACCGGAGCCCAACCACAAACCATAGCCACCCCCGTGAATGAACCCGCCGACGTGCTTTATCTCGGCTCCGGCGTGCTGCTCGGCAAAATCAGCAGCAGCATGGCCGACTTCATCCGCACACTGACACCCGACAAGGTGAAACGTGTGGTCTGCTTCGGCTCATGCGCCATCATCAAGTCCCCAGTACCCCAGATGCGCAGCCTGCTTGAAGCAGGGGGCATCTGCGTGGACGAGCGCTCCTTCACCTGCAAAGGCTCCATGGGGCCGCTCCATGCCGGACACCCCGACCGCCAGGATTTGGAGAATCTAAGGAAATTCATTCAAACAACACTCTAACAGACCACCCAATTAACCCGACGCATGGCGTTGCTCCCGCTGCAAGCGCAAGAAGGAAAAATTCGTCGTTATAGAAGAATAGAAAAAAATAAAAAAATACAGCACAATGGAAATCAAAGCCGTAAAATTCAGAACAGACGGATTCTACACCCAGCCCTTTGCCTTTGGAGGCGAGGAAGGAATGGAGAAATTCGACAAAAACATCCGCTATCGCGGCAGTCTGCAAAACTATCTGATTGACACGGGACACGAAGTAATTCTTGTTGACACAGGCCTTCCCGCCGGAACACCCGAAGAAGTTCCCGACGAGAACTCACTGGGCTTCACAGGAAAGGACATCTGTAGCTACATGGACGCACTGGCAGCACTTGGCTACAAGCCCGAGCAGGTGACCAAAATACTACTCACCCATCGCCACTCCGACCACAGCGGCGAACTGCGTTCCTTCCCCAACGCTAAAGTCTATGTAAACCAAGAAGAGACAGACTCCGCAGAACTTCAAGGACTCACCAATCTCGTCCCCGTCAGCTTCACCGACGGGCCCTACTACAACTTCCCCGAAAGCCAGAAAATCCAAGAAAGCATCCACCTCATCAAGGCCAAAGGGCACACCAAGGGCAACAGCATCGTCATCGTAGAACTGGACGGCCTGTTCTACATGATACACGGCGACATCACCTACGTGGACGAAGCCCTGTATGAAGACAAACTCTCCATCGTCTATGACGACCTCCCCGCAGCCCGCGAGACACAAAACCGCATCCGGGAGTTCATCCGCCAGCACCCCACCGTTTACATCGGGACTCATTCTCCCCAAGGCTATGAGAACCTGGAGGCCAAACGCGTAATGAATCTGGACAAGCCCGTCCCGACAGTGTATGCCGAAGTGGATTTCACCCCGCAAGAAGCCTCCGGCAAATACGTCTGTTCCATCTGCGGCTATGTTTACGACCCAGCCGAGCACGACGGACAGCCCTTTGAAAGTCTGCCGGAAGACTGGAAGTGCCCACGCTGCAAGCAAGGCAAAGAGAAGTTCAACAAAGCATAACCCTCCACTACCCCCACACACACCATGACACTGCTCATCGGACTCCTCATCCCCCTGCTGGGCACCATGCTCGGCTCCGCCTTCGTGTTCTTCATGAAGGACGAGATGTCACCCCGGCTACAGAAAACGCTGTTGGGCTTCGCCTCTGGCGTAATGGTGGCAGCCTCCGTCTGGTCGCTGCTTATTCCGGCAATGGAAATGGAAGCAGACAAAGGCGCTTGGTCAGTCCTGCCCGCATCTGTCGGCTTCCTGCTGGGCATCGGCTTCCTGTTGCTGCTCGACGACTTGACCCCCCACCTGCACATCGGTGCAGCCCACCCCGAGGGGCCGCGGTCGAAACTCTCGCGCACAGCCATGCTGGCTCTGGCCGTCACCCTCCACAACCTGCCCGAAGGCATGGCCGTCGGCGTAGTGTTCGCCGGCGCGGCAGGAGGCGTGGGCGACCTGTCACTGGCCAGTGCCCTGGCCGTATCCGTCGGCATAGCCATCCAGAACGTGCCCGAGGGAGCCATCATCTCCATGCCCATGCGTGCCGCAGGCAACACCAGGTGGCGATCCTTCCTCATCGGCAGCCTCAGCGGAGCGGTGGAACCCATAGGCGGACTGGCCGTTGTGCTGCTGGCCTCGCTGATGATGCCCGCCCTGCCCTACCTGCTGGCATTCGCCGCAGGAGCCATGTTCTACGTGGTCGTGGAAGAACTCATCCCCGAAGCCTCCGAGGGGGAGCACAGCAACCTCAGCACCATCGGCTTCGCCATTGGGTTCGTACTGATGATGGTGCTCGATGTGGTGATGGGATAAAGCCCCCAGGGGGACAGGCTTTCCGCACGGGACAAGCCAGCCAGATGAGACAGATAGCCAGAACAAAAAACATCCTCCAAGGGAATACCTTGAAGGATGTTTTTTCTGTGTCTGTGGGCTGTGTGTCAGATGCTCTGCTCCACATTCCACACAAAGGCGCGGAGGCCAAGCAACGGGTTGTCGATGTCAAGCTGGTGCAGGCGGTCGATAAGTGTGAGGAGGGTGGAAGCTGTCAGACCGCCAATGATGTTTCGACAATCTGTTCATATCTCGCTGCGGTTTGGTTTATCTTGCGCCCCGTCGGTGTAGGCGGTGCCGGTGCCGTCGGCCTCGGTGTTCCATCCGCTGAAGGTGTAGCTGTCGCGGGTGAAGGCGTTGGCGGTGAGCGTCTGCGCGGTGCGGTTTTACAGGCGCAAAAAGCCCCGCCGAGAACTCCGACGGGGCTGGTCTGTATCTTAATTGTCGCGGAACATACGGATGGGGTAGCCTTTGCCAAGACTAAGGCGGCCCTGCACGTACATTTCTTTGGAGCCGATGACCATGGCGTACCCTTGGCCGGTATTGCCACTAAGGCGTGTCGCAGACCAATAGCCGCCGCCCTTGCCCACGTCGGTCGAATTGGTGGCAGTCGCGTCAGTACCGGTCGTTGAGCCGCAAGCGTAGAATGTACGACGGCATACGGTGTTCTCGTGATCATCGCCAGTGTAGTCGCCGACAGTCGTACTTCCAAACCCACTGCTGACAATCGTCGCCATGTTCGACTCCACATAGCTCTGCGTATATACATTGGGATCGAGTAGCTTGGCTGTGATGGTCATATAGCCGTAGTCCGTTTTAGTCCAACCGCCTCCCTGTTTCCAGCACCACAGGGAACAGTAAGGTGTGCCGATGAAGCGCACGGCCCACAGCACACGGCTCTTATCGGTGACATTCGTCGCATAGAAGTACGAGGTCTCCGGCACACCGGCCTTCGTTGTGGCGTCGGTGCCCCATTTCGGATTGAGGTCGAAATTATTCTTCAATACGCCGGTATTTACGGTCGGGGCATAAGCGAAGATATTGGTCAGCCCTGGCACAATGCTCAGCCACTCCGACCTGATGGGCAGATGGCGGCCCAATAGCTGTGTCGCACTGCTGCGCGTGTAGTAGGTATCCCATTGAGTATCTATGTCAAAACCACTCTGACCGACGGGGCCAAAATACGACTCAGCAATGTAGTCACCGTAAGCAGAAGTATCCTTCCACCGCCAGAAGTAGCCGTCTTTCAGGCTTGAGATACCCCACGTGAAGCCCGTGGTGAGGTCTGATGAGTTGACTGTAATAATGTTATACTCATCGACGAAATACAGTGGCAGATACTTGAGGCTGCGAACTGCCTGTGTCGGATAGACATTCACCGTTCCCTGGCTTGTCCAGCCCGTGATTTCATTCGTTGTGCCCACGGCGCGGAGGTTGACGGTAATGTTGAGGGTATATTGCTGTCCGGCGGCGAACTCCTTGCCGCTTGGGACACTGTATGTGGCCGTGCCCTTATCTGTGACGATGGAGAGCAGGTTGCCGGGGATGGTCTGCGCGGGGATGACGGCGGCGCCCCCGTTGCTCACGGCAATGCTGGTGGCCGAGCCGGTAGCGCTACCGACGGCCCCCGTAGCCTGATTGAATGAGACGGTGGGCCTCACGTTCAGGATGCTGACACCGGTGATGCTTGTGACACCTTCGCCGGGGGTGATATTCACGTTGAGTTTCGCCATCTTGTGAGTAAAAGCAAGTTCTACGGCTGCGGCCTGCTTCGCCTGATTGGTCACGGAAGCAAACATCAAGTCGCTGGCCTTGTAGTTGGCGTCGGCGGTCTGATCGGAAGCTACGCTGAACGATGTGCCTGCCGTCGTGGGATAGTAAGCCACGATGTCGATGTTCTGCGAGCCTGCGGGGTAGTACGGCGCGGGGGTCGGCGCAGTCATGGCTCCCTCGGCGGCGGTCGTGAATGTGTAGTCCGTCCACGAGCCTGTGCCCGTGTTGCTGATGCGCACCTTCACGCTCTCGCCGCTGGCGAGCGTCCCTTGGTTCAAGTTTTGCGCGGCGCGGGTCTCGGCGGCGTCGATGGTCGTGTACGCCAGCGTCACCGGCATCCGCTGCTCTGCATTCTCAATCGGACTGTCGTCCGAGCTACAAGCCGTCAGCACCGTCAGCGCGGCGGCTGCGAATAGAATCTTCGTCTTCATTGTCGTATTTTTTTTAAGATGTTACATGTATATGTCCTCGTCGGTCGTGCCGCCGTTGCCCCAGTTGTTGATACGGTTTCCGACTTGTACAGGTTCAGTGTTGCTCGTCATGAGCATCCCATGGTGTTGTAATTTGACGATTGTCATCGTCGGTTTCTCGTAGTCTTTTCTCTTCATTTTGATTGATTTTTATGTTAATATTCTGTTTATTCAATTATTATTTGTACCTTTGCCGCCACAACCCCCAAACAAGTTAGGATTATGACAGCAATACAGTTGAATGCGGAACTGTTCCGTGCAATGAGCGAAATCGCCGAGGACGAAGGGCTGATGACAAAGCTCGTGAAATATGTAAAGAAGCTGGCCGCCACAAAGACCGACCCGACGCTGATGACGAAAGAAGAGTTCTTCCGCCGCGTGGACGAAGCAAAGAAGGGGCCGACATACAGGATGCTACCAAATGAGGACTTGACAACTTTCTTAAATAGGATTGGCAATGACTTATAACATCGATTTCAAGAAACAGGCTGCTTGCGATTTTGTTGATGCTCATCCTCCCTCGCACCGTCGTCGGCGTTGCGGGGGATTTTTCTGTGCCCACGTGTGGCAGCGTCTGTGATGCACGTGAGATGTCAGAGAAATTTGCCATATTGGTGTTCATACATATATATATCATTGTGTCCTGGTTTCCTATGAGACACAACAACACAGAAGTGTGAGCCTGTCAGCTAATCTACAGAGAGGCCTTCGACTGCCTGAGAAAAGATTAGAAGAACAGCTCACACCCTTGTATGACGTTAATGGACAGTGCCCACCACTATCAACACAAAGGGAAGAACGTCCCGGCTTTTCCATTTTCTCTTGAGAGTTGTCGAAGTTCTCTGTTTGGAAAAAACGTAACGCTTCCGATGCTATGTCAGTCACGGATTTCCCGTAACCGCGTGCAAAGGTACACATTATTTGCCGAAAAACGTTCATTGTGAGCTGTCTTTTTACTTTTTTCGGCGGCAAAGGTACGGTAAGCCGACAAAACGGATGTCTCATAATAGGAATAACATGTCTCATAATAGGAATTTCTGCCGCAAAGGGGCAAAATGACCGCCGCCGAGGCTCCTTTCGGGGTCTCGGCGGCGAATATGGGGGAATGTGTGATGTATTATTTCACTTCGTTGGACAAAGTGTCTGGGTTGCGACGGACATCCCAGAAAGCGACGATGTAAATAACGTCACCATCGATGCGATAAACGATTTTATTGAGACGATTCATCACGTAGCTTCTATACATCACGGCACGCTCGGCTAACAGAGGTTCTATGGCGCCGATGTTGGGACTGCCCTCAATGAGACGGCGCGTCTGGCGAACTTCCTTCATGAATTCGTCGCATCTGTTCTTGCCGAACTCCTTGCGGATGTACTTGGCAATTTGGCGAATCTGTTCTTTCGCCAGCTCGGTAATGATAGATTTCATACGACTTCAGCCATTTCCAGTTTGCGGTCTTCCTCGGCAAACTCCTTTTCCAGCTCGTCCATCGCGTCGTCAAAATCATAGACACGACCCTCGGCGATGTCGCGCTCAGACTGGTCAATCATGGCGTGAATTTCCTCAATGGTATAAGGCTTAAGGGAGTGATCCTCATCTTCGGCCTCCTGCTTCTTGGCTGTGGCTGGCTTGATGCTATCAATAATCATGATTGCCAGTTCTTTCTTCTGGCTGTCATCCAAGTCCTTCACCAAGCCCCAGTAGTGGCTGAGGGGGTAGGTTGTACGTCTTTTTCTAACCGTTGCTTCCATATCTGTCTTGTATTTAACTTTCGGCTGCAAAGATACACAATTTCTTTGAATTGAGTCACGAATTTGTAAATAATTTGGCTTATTTCTCCAAATTCTTTTCTGCTCGCGCTGCTTGTCGGTACTCTGAGCACGACATGCCATAGGCATTGCGGAAGAGGCGGGCAAGGGTGGCGCGGCTGGGAATGCCGGAGAGTTCGCCAATGATGGCGATGGAGTCGTCGGTGGTCTTCAGCAGACGGACCACGTGCTCCAGACGGTGGCGGTTGATGAAGTCGGTGACGTTCTCGCCATGCGAGCACTCGCGGATGGCTTGCTCCACGTATTTGGCGTTGGTGCCGAGGAGAGTGGCCAGCGCGTCGCGGTTCAGTGTCTCGTCGGTATAGGGCTGCTGGTCGGCCATGAGCGTACAGAGACGGCGGAAGAGCTGCTGTTCGGTGGTAAGGTTTTCCTCCGGCTCGGCCTTCAACTGCTCGATGGCCTGCTGCTGTTCTTGCTCACGCTGCTCCATCTCAGCCACCAGGCGGCGGTTCTTCTCAAGGAGTACCTTATTATATTTATAGGCACGCCAGAGCAGATAAGCGATAAGCAGGATAATGAGGACAGCAGCCACGAGGATGATGCGGTGTATGACGAGCGACTGGCGACGGCTGACTATCTCGGTTTCTTTCTGGTGGATCTCCTGCTCCTGCTCCACGTCAGTTCTCCGTTCCTCCACGTGTATGGAGTCGGTCAACTGGCGCATACGGTCGCCTAATGCCAAGGCCTCGTCCTTGCGTCCGGCCTTTTGCAGTGCCTCATATTGGCGCATCATATAGAATTTGATGTATGCTTCAGAGACGGGGCTACCCTTGGCCAGATAGAGCGAGTCTGCCTGTCGGAACAGGCTGATGGCCTCGTCATAGCGGCCTGTCATTGCCAGATAGCGGGCATTGGCTGCGATGTCTATCTCAGTCAGTCCTTCAGCCTGACAGTGCTTCTGGTAAAGTGCCTCGGCCTTGTCGAGCTGGTCATTAGCGGCATAGATCATCGCCTGACTGATGGTAATGTTGTTGCGGCGCATGGTAAGAACAACACCAGGTGCGTCTTCACAGCGCTCCAGTCGGGCTAAGGCCGTATCGCCTACAGCCACCAAGTCAAGGGCCTTTTCTGGCATGTCGTTCTCAAGATAGTAATCCGTCGTCTCCAGAACGCCATAAAACAGGGCGTCTATCACCCACCGGTCATGGGGATTTGTTATGCCTTTCATCATCAGGTCGATGCCCTCCAAGTAATAGTGCTCGGCCTCTTCGATATGACCCAGGTTCTTCTCGCACTCGCCCTTGAAGGTCAGCAAATGACTCTTCATCCTCAGTGCCACCTGATATTTCTCGTCTTTCGTGTCGGCTGCAACTCCTTCACTGTCGGCACCGTACTGCTTCAAGTCATTGTCCATGTCGGCAATAATCTCGTCGGCCATACGGATAGCCTTTCCGTATTCACCGTTAGTCTCCAGCAAATTGTTCACCACGAGAAGAGCCGAATAATAGGCGCGGTCAATTCCCGCTGATGCGCCTACCCGTAGCCTTTCACTTTTCAGCTCCGGGTTATGCAATATCTGCTCGCCGTAGTATATCGCCAACCGCCTCTGCCCCATGTTTTTATACACGTTGACCCTGAACACGTTTGCCGTTGATGCCGAGAACACGCCCACCTGCTCAGCACTGTCCACCCGTGCCAATGCCTGTTCGGGGTTCGTAAGCATCAAGTCTCGCAGTTCGTATCTCAGCTTCTTTTCCTCCTCGCTACGGTCAGGCTTTGTGCAGGCCGTTGTCAGAGCCAACACGGCAAAGAGCAATATGACAATCATGTTTCTGGGGTTTCTCGGTGGCATGGTGATTACTCCTTATTCCGCGTTAAATAATCCTATCGTCTCACACACTTTCTGCATCGCGTCCGCCGCCCTGCCGCCCGCCGTCGTGCGGGCCGCCTCAGAAGCGTGTATGTAGGTGAGCGGTGGCATAAGCTTGATGGGGGGATTTGTTGTGTTATAAGGTGGATTATTCTACGTCCATCATATCGAAGAACATAAGCCGAGTGTGTTCATCTTCTTCTTTCTTCGTAAGTTCTTGGCAACCGTTCTGTTTTTACGAATATCAAGGTTGTTTGGAATGATGAGGTTATTACGGGGCATGTGACGTAAATGGTTGAAACTGCGTCAGTTTGCGGTCATTTGCACTTTTGAGATTCTTTCGAATTGGAAAGAATGTTGAGCCTGTTCCGTTACCTAAGTGTTACCTTGGTTACCGCGTTTGGTAACTGGTAACAGTTGGTGAAAACATGGAAGTCTGTACAAGAATTCCAACGACTCGGAAAAACATACATATTCTGGCATATTTTGCACGGCTGGGGACGCTCTGAGAATGTATAACTTTGCACTCAAAAACTCAGAAGCGTATGAAAGTAAGCAAATTCAAGGTATTGCTCTACCTTAAAAAGAGCGGATTGGACAAGCAGGGGAAAGCACCTATCATGGGACGCATCACCCTCAATAACTCAATGGCACAGTTCTCATGCAAACTGTCCTGTAATCCCAAGTTGTGGAACTCTCGTTCTAGCAGGTTGGACGGTAAAAGCAAGGAGGCGGTAGAGACGAATGCCAAGATTGAGCGCATCCTGCTGTCTGTCAATTCTGCAGTTGACGATCTCACTAAGCGCAATGTGGACTTCACGGCTACTACGGTCAAGGAGATAATGCAGGGAAGCGTCAACGGACAGGTGACGCTCCTTCATGTTTTCGATATCCTGTTGGAAGAAACGAAGAACCGTGTAGGCATAGACAGGACACCAGCCACCTATACCTGTATCAGACAAGTAAAGGACTCGCTTGCAGACTTCATATCTGCAACCTATGGCGTATGCGACCTGGCCTTTGGGCAGATAACTAATCAGTTCATCAGTGACTACGAGCATTTCCTGATCGTCAGGCAAGGCAAAAAGACAGCGACAGCACACAAGTATTTCACCTATCTGAAGCAGGCTTGCCACAGGGCTTATAAAGACGGACTGACAGACAAGTACCTTTTTGCACGTTACAAGGAACCGACCATACCGAAGAGGTCGCCACGAACCATTACACCAGAGAACTTCCAACGGATAGTCAGCCTGCAAATCCCATCAGATAAGCCTTCACTCATTATTGCACGTGATTTGTTGCTGATAGCCTGCTACACGGGTATGGCTTATATTGATGCCGTATCAGTCACACAAGATAACCTATCATACGATGAGCAAGGGAGCCTGTGGCTGAAATACAAACGCAAGAAAACGGGAGTACAGGCAATGGTAAAACTGATACCAGAGGCCATTGAACTGTTCGATAAGTATAAGGACACTGGTCTGCCTACGCTGATGCCCCGCCAGAACTATGCCTTCCTATTGAAGAACTTGAAGAAGATAGCGGAAATGGCAGACTGCACACAGCCAATCAGCCACCACATGGGAAGGCACTACTATGCCTCAATCCTCACACTTTCCAATGACGTGCCGATAGATGTCATCAGCAAGATGCTCGGTCATACTAATGTGAGGACAACGCAGGTGTATGCAATGGTGACTCAGGATAAACTGTTTGAGGAAGCCGACAAGTTCATCGAAGCAACAAAGGACTTTGTACTGGAACTTGGCAATCAGAAACATATTTCAAACACGAACAAATAAAGATACAGACAATGAACAGAAGTACATTCAGACTGATGCCCTATATCAACAGGGCAAAGACAAGAACAGACGGGACAACCGCAGTTTTGCTCAGAATCACCATCGACGGCAGGAAAACTGTCATGACAACGGATTTCAGATGTCATCCCGAACAATGGGATGCCAAGCGTGGCGTAATTCTCTCCCCAGTGAAAGATACCAATGCCCTTCGTGAGTTCATCAAGAAAGTAGGACAGACATACCAAAGGCTCCTCAACGAACAGGGTGTTGTCAGTGCAGAACTGCTGAAAAGTCACCTCAACGGCACCATCCATCCAATACGCACACTGATGGAAATGGCAACAGAGGAACTGGAGCGAATCAAGGTTAAGAGTGCTGGCACAGCATCAAACGGTTCCGTCAAACTCGCAAAGTTCAAGAACAAGTGCCTGAAAGAATACTTGATGAGCATTGATTGTGAGGATATGCTCCTTGCTGACGTAACCCTGCAATTAGGGAAAGACTACCACATCTATCTCAGACAGCGGAAGCACCTCTGCCCTGCGACTGCCAATGACTGTCTGGCATGGCTGAGCCGCCTTGTGTTTCTGGCTGTTGACAAGGAGATACTGCGCTCCAATCCGTTGGAGGACATCGAATATGAGAAGGTGAAGCGTAACGTGGAAATCCGCTATCTGACCCGTGAACAGGTAAAAATGTTGCTTGCCCATCCGTTTCAGCAGCGGCAGATGGAACTGGCAAGGCACATGCTTCTGTTTACGGTATTCACAGGATTGGCTTATGTCGATTTGACAAGGCTTCGCCCGGAACACATCCTGACCGATGCAAAGGGCAGACGATTCATCCGCAAGTGCCGTCAGAAGACGGACGTGGAGACGTTTGTCCCATTGCATCCCATAGCGGAACAAATACTCGCTCTATATAACACGACGGACAATAGCAAGCCAGTGTTTCCCTTGCCACCATATGCAAATTACAGACTATACAAGGAGTTTGTGGCTATCGGCATCTTCCTCGGACTTGACCGCAATCTCTCTCATCACGATGCCCGCCATACGAATGCAACCTTGTTAGTCTCTGCAGGTGTAAACATGGAGAGTGTTTCCAAGATGATGGGACACTCCAGCATCAAGAGTACACAGAAGTATGCACAGATTACGGTTAACCGAATCTCTCAGGAGATGGATAGGCTCATAGAGCGTAGAAAAGAAAAGGAGCAACAGACAAGTGAATCCTTAAAATGACAATAACTATGGCAACAGCGAACTTCTCAATAATCCCGAAAGAAGTCTTTGAGCGAGGCATCATCAGAATGACAGAGGGTGGTATAGTGACAATGCCCGACAAGGACGTTTTGATGACGGTGGACGAAATTGCTGACATGTTTTTCGTTTCATCAGCCACCGTGTTTCGCATGATACGCTCTTTATATAATAAAGGTGTCGCGAGAGAGGATAATACTCATGGCTCCTTCCGTTTGTTCCCTTATCGTCCGAACTGGAACATCGACGTGTACAATCTTGAAATGGTTATCCGTCTGGCATACGCCATCGACAGTGACAATAGCCGCAAGTTCCGCCAGTTCATTATGAACCGACTTATGGACAGACCGATGTACGAGAATGTATGTATTACCATCCACATGGATGATTTTTCCAAAAAGTGATAGCACAATGAAGAAAGGCAGCGAACATCCAACTTGGGATACTCGCTGCCTTTTCCTCATGAGGATAGTTTACTTCTGTGCTGGCACATAGTTCCGTTGCAAAAGTTCCTCCAAATCCCGTTCGCGGTAGAGTATCTTGCCACAAAGCAACACGTATGGCAGCAACCCTTTCTGCCGATACGTAAACAATGTATGCCTGCTGATTTTTAGAAGCTCTGCAGCTTCTCGGTCGCTAATCCACCTGTCACCATTGAGCAAGGGGCGATAGTCCTTGAATGTTTCCTTTACTTTGTTTATAGCCTCGTCAATCTCGCTGATGAAGTCAAGGATTTGCTCGTCCTCCACCATCATGCCACTTTTCCATTCTTCTCTTTCCATAGCCGTTCTTATTTTTTCAACGTTACTTCCATCATCTTGGCTATATCATCTGCCCGATGATAAATCCTGCCCTCAATCTTGGTATAAGGCAATTCGCCTCGCTCCCGCATACTTTGTACAGAACGTTTGCTGAGGTTGAGCATGGCACACACCTCACTGGTATCGAGCCATGTTCCAATGCCTTTGTTCTTCACCTGCTGTTCCTGACAATGCAAGACACTCAGCAGTTCTTTCACTCGCTCCATCCACTTCGTGAATGTACTCTCGTTGATAATCACAATTCTTTCCATTTGTCTTTGTTTTTATCGATTGTTACTACTCGTTTACGCTAATTTCGGTTGCAAAGTTAACCCAAGAAAACAGACTGATTTGCATACTATGTATATAACTATATAAACTTTTTTCCAAAGAAATGAATATCTGGATAATTATATGAGTGAATAAGTATATGCTTATATAATTATTCATTCATCCAATCATTTGGCTATTGGGACATCAATGTGTTGATTCATTAAACCATCAGCGTATTGAAATACCTTATCATCAATGTACTAAAGTGTCAAGGTGCTGATTCGATGAACCATCAATACATTCATGAACTCATGCATTCACTAAAACAAGGTCTCTGACGGCATATGGCTGTAGAGTGGCTGCAAGTGGCGGTTGATGGCTATTGCCCAATCGGATTAGTTGCAGTATCTTTGCACCCACAAAAGGCACTAAAGCCAATGGCATGAACAAAAGGAAGACTCCAATAAACAACATCCGCTTCAAGAGCGGATTATTATGTTCGCCAGAACATAGCAAGGTATGTTTTCTGCTGCACGAAACTCCGTTTGCAGCACAAAACTCCTTGCTCTTCCGAGGGCTGTGGCTGTCCTCCGAAGTCGGTCAGCCTGTCCATACTTGCCGTAAGCATTGAGTGATAACTATATGTCAAACTAATTGAATTAAAGATGAACAACAAGAGAAACAGAGGTGGGAGAAATCCCAAGTTAGACCCGGCAACAAAACGCTATTCAGTGAACTTCAGTAGTGAAGAAGATATGTGTTTTCTAAGGATGTTTGACCGTTCTGGCATGACAAGCAAGTCCGCATTCATCAAGGCGCGAATTTTTGGAGAGCCGTTTCATGTGGTGACATTCGACAAGAGCCGACATGATTACTATGCCAAGTTGAGCGATTTTCATTCCCAATTTCGTATGGTAGGAAACAACTACAACCAGACTTTAAAAGAGTTGAAAAGCCACTTCTCTGAACGAAGAACAATGGCACTTGTATGCAAGTTGGAGAAATGTATGATGCAGTTAGTGCAGATAATGAGCAAAGTGACGGAGTTGACAAATGAGTATAAAGAGAGTCTAAAGGCATAAAAAAGTATAAAATCATGCGCTTTTTTATGTCGTTAACCATATTTCTATTAAAAATTGAAAAAAAATCACTATCTTTGCAACAAAGAATACAAAATATGGAACCTGTAAATAGAATCAAGATCGTTCTCTTTGAGAAAAGTCGCACTAGCAAATGGTTGGCAGAGCAGAAGGGAGTTACTCCATCAACTGTTTCAAAATGGTGTACAAATGTTTCTCAACCCGATTTAAATAGTCTGCTCAAAATTGCAGATTTGCTGGAGGTCGATATAAAAGAGTTGATAGCGCGTGAATATAAAAGTTTCTTGCTTTCGCAAGAGCCAAAGTAAAAATGAAAAAGTAAAGGTTAGGCTGTTCGTTATGATTAAGACAAAAAAAAATATACCGAAAGCAGATTCACTAATGGGTTCCATGAGATCCATTGGCTACACTTTTGAGTCTGCCATTGCAGACATCATCGACAATAGTATTAGTGCTCACGCAAAAAACATTCAATTGTCATTTCCAACAGAGGCATCGAATTGTTATGTCACAATCTTGGATGATGGGGTCGGACTGACGGAGGATGAACTCTTCAATGCCATGAGATACGGAAGCACTGCTTGCGAAGAGACAAGAAACGATGATGACTTAGGACGTTTCGGACTTGGTTTGAAAGCTGCATCCTTGTCGCAGTGCCGGATTCTGTCAGTTCTCAGCAAGAAAGGAGGTAAAACATCTGCTTTTCAATGGAATTACAACCATATTTTGAAGTCAGGTGAATGGGATTTGATTATTCTTTCTGAGGTAGAACAGAAAATATTACCGAATTATGACATTTTCGAAAAGCAAGACAATGGAACATTGGTCGTATGGCAAGACTTCGATGTTATAGATAAAGCCACAAACGGACAAATATTTACGACTTTATGTGCTTATAAAGACAGTGTTTCTGAATATGTGTCATTGATATTCCATCGTTTCCTTAATTCTCACAGTCTGCACATCAAGTTAAATCAACTCTCTTTAGAAGGCTTAGACCCATTTCTTGATTCAAAAAAAGAAAAGGTTACGAGGCAAAAAGTGATTAATCTTGCCATAAAGGATACAAATGGCATAGAGCGAGTTGTAAAAGTACAACCTGTTATCCTGCCATTCTATAAGGATTTGACCAAGAAGGATATCAAGCTGCTAGGTGGAGATGAGAACCTAAGGACAAAGCAAGGGTATTACATATATCGAAACGACAGATTAATTATCTGGGGAACATGGTTTGGATTACAGAGAAGCGAATTGACAAAGAATGCAAGAATTAGAGTTGATTTCCCTAACAGTCTTGACGATATATGGAAAATTGATATCAAGAAGCAAAACGCCTCTATTCCTCTACAGATACGAAACTCTCTCAAAAGAGCTGTTTCAGAAGCGATGAATTTGTCTGTCAAACAACAAACACATCGTGGTAGAAAAGATAATATCGAAGAGAAATTAGATTTAATTTGGAGTAGGATTCGGTGCAGAGACAACCAATTTGCTTATGAAATAAACAGAGATAGCCAATTCCTCAATCTCATCAAGCAGAAATTGTCTGATGACGATATGGATTACCTTGAAATGTTCATTGAAGAAGTTGAGCGTAATCTACCCGTACAGCAAATTTATATCGACAGGGCGAATAACCAGTATATAGAGAATGTAGTTGATGATAGAGAAAGTGATTTAAAGCAAAAAGCTATTATCATGACTCAAACAGCTCTGCAATACGGGAGCAAACCTATTCATGAGATAATAAAAACGATTATGTCCAGCGAACCGTTCTGCTATTCGAAAGATCTGGAAGCAGAACTTAAAAAACACTTCAAGCATGAAAACAAATAAAGAGGTACAATACCAAGTAATAAGCACGATTGAGTTCATGCAGAAACAACTCGGCGTAGAAGTGACTGAAGACAATCTGCTTGTCCTGATTGAGAAACAATTGGGTGGCTATGGGATCGAATATGATGAAGAAGACGTGATAACAATTCAAAGGGGATTAGAATCTCGTCTTCTTATAAAACATACTACGGGAATAAGCATTGACAATGATACAGAGATAAGAGATTGGTATATTAATTGTGGATCTGATAATGATTATTACTGGTCAAGATACAAGAATTATCTTACCCATGACATGAAACTCGATCCCAAATCTATTGATGTCCTTGAGAATAAGACATTAGTAGATTTAATGAATTATGTTGCTGATCCCCGAAAGGACAGTTTGGAAAAACAACTCCGTCGAGGGCTTGTTATAGGTGATGTGCAATCAGGTAAAACTTCAACTTATACAGGTCTCATTTGTAAGGCTGCAGATGCAGGTTATAATGTAGTTATCTTGCTAACTGGAGTTACAGAAACTTTGCGGAAACAAACCCAAGAACGAATAGAAAATGGCGTTATTGGCAGAAGCGTCAAGACGGAAAAGATTGGAGGTAAGACTCAAAGAATCATAAGACCAGTTGGTGTAGGGAAAGACAACGAACCTTCTAAGGCGCTTTCATTGACCTCTATTGAAAACGACTTCAAAACAGACAAGACAGATATTATATTATCACTTAGGGATATGAATCTACTTGTTTTGGTGATTAAAAAGAATGTAACTGTTTTACAAAGGGTATTGGACTGGTTGAAAGGGAATAATCTCGATCCTGTAGACAATAAGATTCATTGCCCTATGTTACTGATTGATGACGAGGCTGACAATGCATCTATCAATACGAAAAAAGATTTATATAATCCTACAAAAACAAATGCTCTGATCAGAAGTCTTTGTGAGATTTTTGAGCGAACCACTTACATAGGATTTACAGCTACTCCATTTGCAAACGTATTCATATATCCCGATACGGAAGAGCAAATGGCCAATGCAGATTTGTTCCCTGAGGATTTTATTTATGTACTTCCTACTCCTTCAACCTACATAGGCGCAAAGGACATATATGGAAATGGGAAGTATAGCTATTGGCTTAATATGACAGACGACATCATCGAGCCTTCTTTTGATACATTGGATGATGAATTCAAAAAAGGAATAGACAAAGACAAACGGCCGCTTTATTACAAACACGCAAAGACTTGGAGAGGTGTTTTACCTAACAGCATAAAAGATGCAGTTTGCACCTTTATACTCTCAAATGCAGTTAGGATACTTCGCAACGATGAAGAACAGCCCACTACAATGCTGATAAATATCTCACGTTTCGTAGATGTCCAGAATTATGTCAAAGAAGAAATTGAAATTGTGCTTCAACAACTCAAAAGATATATAAAGTTCGATTTGTCAGACAATCTTGATGAGAATGACAAAAGCAAAGTGTACCAGTTATTAAGACGCAACTGGGAAGAACAGTATTTTTATCTTGATTATGACTGGAGTGACATTTGCAAGAGAGATATTCTTTATAGGGCCTCTGACAAAATTGAAACCAGAGTGGTTAATGGTTCAAAAATGAGCCAAAAGATAGACTATGAGGACAATCCTAGTGCTAGCATTATAGCTATAGGTGGTATTGCACTATCTCGTGGCCTTACTCTTAAAGGATTATGTGTTAGCTATTTCTATAGGAATACAAACACGTTTGATGTTCTGATGCAGATGGGACGTTGGTTTGGTTACAGATATAACTACGATGACTTGTGCAAAATATGGACAAGCAAAGAAACATGTGGCTTTTATGAAGAAATATCTGACTCTACAGAAGAACTAAAGGGAGATTTGAAGATTATGCATCGAATTCACAAAACGCCAAGGGAATTTGGCATTAGAGTGAGGAACGAAAGCCGTGAACTTCAGATAACTGCTGCCAACAAGATGCGTCACTCTTTTGACCACGAAGAGGTTGTAAACATTTATGGGAACCTATTTGAGACTCCTTACGTGGATGCTAATCTTGAACATCAAAAGAGTAATATAGATAATATTAGGACTTTCATTTGCAAGGCAAAGAATGCAGGTTACTCTTTTGACCCGAATTTCAATAAGGAGAAAGGGGCACGTGTTATTAAGAATATTCCCAGTGCATTTATTGCAGACCTAATAGCAGAAGCCCATATTGTACCTCATAAAAAATTTGACAAGTTGCAGATGTACAAGCATATTACCGAGTGTTTTGGAAGCTCCAAATGGGATGTGCTATTTGTCAATGGTGATTCTCTTGAAACAATAGAACTTTCAAACGATGTCTTGCCCCTGCACGTCGTCAAACGTGACTATTCATTGAAAGATGACAAGGTGCTTAACATTGGTAACAGGAGTAAACTTAGCGGTACAGCAGAAGGCTCAAAGGTGTTTGTTAGAGGTGACAAACTTAGAGACGAAGTTCGAAAACGATTCGACAACGAACATTCTGAAGAAGACAAATCCAAAGAACTGCCAGCATCAGCATGGTTTCAGTACCTTTATATGGATGAACGAAATCCGCTACTTAGCATTTTTATTATTGATTTGGAGTATAAAGACCAAAGCAGTATCAATCGCAAAAAAGACAATGGTGAATACAAAAGCACTTATGACAACAAACTGGTTGTAGGTTATTCTATTGGTTTCCCTAATACCCATGACGATTCCGAGCGAAAGAACAAGCATTACACAATGAATTATGTGGGTTACAGGAAATATATGGAGGCAAGCATTGAAGATTCTGAAGAAGATATAGAGGAGTATGAATAATATAAGGAAAAGATTTAAGGAGTTCTTTAGGAATGGCTATTTTACCAGAGTTGATGATAACCATGTTCTGGATTTGTATATTGGCCTTAATGAAAAAGGACAGTATACCCTTGAATATCGTGGGGATTTCGTTATCAAAGAGGTAAAGGGTTCTGGTGTTATTGGTGTCTCACAGGGAGCTACTTCTAAATATTCATACTTGTTGATTTTCTTAAAAGACACAGATATGTTTGACACCTTTTGCGCTTTGATTGAGGATATAATAGAAACGACAAGGTCTTGCCCCGATAATCCATCTGGTTATCTGGTTGTTACGAATCGGTTGTATTCCTGGAAAAAGATGTTCTCTTCAAAGAAGAAGAAAATGGATGAGTCTGCAATCATGGGACTTATCGGAGAACTATACTTTTTGGATAATTATATGTTTCCTAAATATGGAAAGTCCGATTCATTGAATGCATGGAGCGGACAGGAGCTAACACATAAGGATTTCTCTCTTGAGGACACTTGGTATGAAGTGAAAAGCATCCATTCAGGAAAAGAATCTGTAAAAATCAGTTCCTTAGAACAACTACAAAGCAGTAATTATGGCGAACTCGTTATTATTCCAATGGAACGAATGAGTCCAGCCTTTAATGGCGTCACTTTGAGTGTACTTGCTAATAAAATTATGAAGGAATTCGATTCGGACGAAGATTTAGATAAGTTCATTTCAAAAATATCAGAACAAGGGTTTTGCTTTGATTCCGAAATTGACGAGTATGTTTATCAAATTATCAGCATCGACAGATATGCTGTTGACATTGACTTCCCCAAGATTGTGAGAGTAGAAATGCCATCAGCTATAATACAGGCTCAATACGATATCTCAATAACAAGTATATTACCATTCTTAATCAACGAATAACACTATGGAATTTGAAGAGTATAAAAAGTTTTTTCTTGAGCAAATTCGCTCGGAAGCAGAACATAATGGGAATGACCCTGAGAATGAGTTCATTACTGAGTCAATTGAGAAACTGGAAGACATTGGTGAGTTGGCAGATGCATATGAGCACGAATTCTACTGCACTGGCAAGAATGGTAGGATTATGGCGTTTGACGGATATGGTTATGACGAAGCTGATGCCTCGTTTGTGCTAATTATTAGCGATTTCCAAAATACAGCAGACAATACAACATTAACGCAAACCATAATAACGAACTTGTACAACCGTATGCGCAACTTTGTAGATGAAGCGTACAATGGAAGGTTGTCAGATTATTGTGATGACTCAGACGATACAATAGACATTGCAAAGGAGTTAAAGTCAAAGATTGGAAAATCTTCTCTTGATACAGAAATTATGAAGTTCAAGTTTTATATTATAACTAATTCTGTATTGAGTAAGGGTGTTAAGTCTGTAGAAGTTCCGGAACTGCTTGATAGACCAGTGGAACTGAATTTGTGGAATCTTGAAAGGTTTTTCCAGCTCTACCAATCACAAAATTCAGAAATCATTACCATTAGAACAGAAGACTTCAATTGTAAAGGAATACCAGCCATGAAGGTGGAAATTGAAAACTCTAAGGGGTACACTTCATATATGGGCATCGTGGAGGGAAGATTCTTGGCCAATATCTACCTTAAATATGGAAGTCGTTTACTCCAAGGCAACGTAAGAGCATTTCTTAGTGCCAGAGGAAAGGTAAACAGGAAAATACGTGCGACGATTAATTCTGCAAAAGATGCTGATCAATTCTTTACTTATAACAATGGTATATCTACGGTAGCTAATAGTGTTATGCTATCTACAAACGGAAAATACATTGTTTCTTTCGATGGATTACAGATAATTAATGGTGGCCAAACTACTGCATCTTTGGCTAATGCTATTGTAAACAAGGAAGCACAATATCTGGACAAGATATATGTACCCATGAAACTAACGGTGCTAAATGTAGATCATGAGTTGAGCGACGAAGAATTGGACAACAACAATTCTACAATTCAAAAGATAGCAGAATGTGCAAACACTCAAAATCCTGTTTCTGATGCAGATTTCTTCTCTAACCACCCATTCCATGTGCTGATGGAGAATCTGTCTGCAAATATATTTGCACCTCCAGTTGATGGAACACCATATCCCACAAGATGGTTCTATGAACGTTCGCGTGGAAAATGGGAACAAGAACAAATGAAACTAACGCCAGCTCAAACGAAACATTTTAGGGAAAAATGTCCTAAGAAGCAACTGGTGAAGAAAGAAAAGTTAGCAAAATGTCTTAACACAATTGAGTGCAACCCTCATCAAGTAGCAGCAGGTAGTGCCTACAATATGAAATACTACAGTCCTCGAATGATTTCATTATATGAAAAATCCAAGGATTCAATTAATGAGGTGTTCTTTAAGAAAGCTATGGCCTCTGTTATAATTTTCGATGAAGTTGACAATTTGGTAAATAAGTCGGAATGGTATCCTGTAGGAGGTAATAAAGCTCAAATCGTACCTTATACAATAGCAAAGATTGTGAGCTTAATATCAAAAGATAAAAGTATTGATTTCAATAGAATATGGCAAAGGCAACATATGTATCCTTCTTTTGTTAGGCAGGTTGAGATTATTGCCCCTATTGTCCATCAATGGCTGTTAGATAATTGCGGTGGTGTTATTGTTCGTGAGTTTGCTAAGAAGGCAGACACATGGAAAGCATTCAACGATTATAAAGGATGCCACCTTACGGATGACTTTATTAATGATTTGATGTCAGCAGACTCTGTCAAAGATGAAGAAAGAGCAGCCAAGAAGCGTTCCATGTTTGACAGTAATATAGATCTTACAGTACAAATATATAAAAAAGGAGCCGCTTTCTGGTTAGGTGTTGCAGAAAAACTAAACAAATACAAATTGCTCTCTTATGGCGACAGGGATTTTGTGGCACAGGTTGCCTCAATATGCCAAAGGAACTCATTGCTTTCAACGAAACAAGCATTTAAACTAAAAAAGATTATTGAGAAAGCCATAGAAAGCGGTCTAATAATAGAAGAATAATTATGGAGAAAAAAAATAATGAAGTTGCTTTAAATTTTAGGGCATATTTAGATAAGATTGGATGTTCTTTCCGCTCAATGGAGGAATATGACAGAATGCTAAGATTGAGTTTTAATTCATACCTTAGCGAATATCCTTCCTACAGCAATTTCTATGACTGTACAGACTCATCTTTAGTCTCAAGAATATTTGACAGGATGAATGCAGATCCATACTATAAGGAACTAAATATCAAATGGAGAGGCGTACCTGAAAATGCGTTTCGTCATTACATTTCATTTCTCTATGTATCAAAAGGGTTCAGATGGAAGGAAAACTCTACAATTGGGTTTTACAAATTTCTCACAGAGGAGAAGAACGTGTCTGTAACAAATGCAGGAAAAATCATTGATATCCTTAAAAACAAAAATGAAGTAAAGGCTGTACTCAAAGCACACAACCTAGAAGGCACAGAAGTTCTATCTATTGTTAATCGGATTGTAAATGACATCATAAATTTGTATGATGGTGACATTAAGGAGTTGGCAATTCAAGGAGGAAAGTATCTTTTGGAATACGGCTTGAATTCATTACCGAAAAGCAAAATGATACAGATACTGCCAGCAAAAATAGAAAAAATTCAAAAAGAAATACGTGTTCTGCTATCAGACCGAGGTATTAGAAACATGTCGTTTTCGGTTGCAGTAGATGGCAGTGGTCAAGTTCGTTTTTTATAAAGAAGTAAAAATGAGAAAGTATCTAATGGCCGATCTATTTGCAGGCTGTGGCGGTTTTAGCCTGGGCATGGAGAAAGCAGGCTTTACTCCATGGTTTGTTAATGAGTTGGTGCCAGAATTCTGTTCTACATATAAGTTCAATCACAAGTTGTCAGAAGAACATTATTTTGTAGGTGATATACGTGAATTGAATTCCAAAATTGAAAACTACGATAAGATTTTAAAAAGTATTGACATCGTTATTGGTGGACCTCCATGCCAGGGATTCTCAATGGCTAATAGACAAAGAATAATTGATGATCCTCGTAATGAACTGTATAAAGCATATTTGACATTCCTTAGTCATGTCCGTCCTAAATTCTTCGTTATGGAGAATGTCAGGGGGATGAAAAAACGGCAAGGGGAAATCTACGAGGATATTGTCTCATATTTGGGTAATGATTATCAATTCAAGTCGATAATTCTGCAAGCTAGCGACTTTGGGATACCTCAAAATCGTGAAAGGTTTATTATCGTTGGAAACAGGATTGGGATACAAATCAATGATATCTTTTACAAGATGTCTGAAGATATGATTGCGGATGGCTTTAAGTTAAAAGATGCTTTATATGGTCTACCTCACCTTAGTCCAAAGACAGAAAAGGGAGTTTCTGGCTTAGAATGTGAGGAATCGGGTTTTACAGAATGTGATTTTGAATATACAAAGAACGACTTTTATCACTTTATCAACGGTAACAAAGTAATAAAGAAGCTCTATAATCATAAGGCGAGATACAACAACCCGCGAGACATAGAAATCTTTAGGAGACTACCTCAAGGGGCCAATTCTCTTCATGAATCCATTGAAGATATTATGCCATACACGAGGCGAAACGGAATTTTCAAAGATAAGTATTATAAATTGGAAGAGAACAATGTGTGCAAAACCATCACTTCACATATGAAGTTTGATTGTAATTCATATATTCACCCGTGGGAAGCAAGAGGGCTAAGTCCAAGAGAAGCAGCTAGAATTCAGACTTTCCCCGATGACTATTTTTTTCAAGGCAGTCAAAATCTTTGGTATGCTCAGATTGGCAATGCCGTTCCAGTCAAATTGGCAGAAATAATAGGTAAATCCATAATGTACTTTATGAAAGGAAGCATAATATGAATCATTTAGAATTATTTGCAGGAATAGGAGGCTTCCGAAGGGCTATGGAATTAATCCAAAAAGATGGATTAATGAAGTTCTCGAATATTGGTTATTCTGAAATAAACAAAAGAGCAGCAACAACCTATTGTTCTAACTATGATACGAGTAATGAGTTGGAAATTGGTGATATTGTTAAGTTTACAAGTGAACCTGCCAATATAAAGAACCTACCACATATTGATATTTTATCAGGTGGATTTCCGTGTCAAGCTTTTAGTATGATGGGGAATTTGATGGGGTTTGAAGAATATCGTGGTCAGATGTTCTTTAGGATAATGGACATTGTAAATGTTAAGAATCCGGATTACATCCTGTTAGAAAATGTCAAGAACCTATTAGTACATAATGGAGGGGAAACCTATGCAAGAATAATAGAGGAGATAGATAAAGCAGGGTATTTCCAGCAGACACTGTTGTTGAATACAGCAGATTATGGACTTCCTCAAAAAAGATATCGAGTGTTAATTTTTGCAAGAAGAAAACTTTTGGGAAAGTTCTCTTTTAGCGAGAATGATATAAAGAGTCATTTTGAAGGTATTAACAAATCATCTTGTAGTCTTGCAATATACAAAGATGTCCTAAATATATTAAGCAAACAAGTTGCTCCTAAATATTATCTTTCAGAAAGAGTGAAACCAACTATCCTTAGCGATGGAACGGGGGGGTATAAATCTCATTCAGAGATTGATCAAATCATTGCAAGGACATTAACAGCAACTATGAACAAAATGCATAGAGCTTGCCAAGACAACTATTATAGCGATGAATTTCTTCTGTCAAACGGGAAGTCCCGTCCTTCTGATAGGATGAACAAGGAGGAACTAGCAAAAATACCAATTAGGAAGCTTACGCCAGAAGAAGCCTTTATGTTACAAGGCTTCCCTGCGGACTTTGTCAAAAATGCAAGAGAGAAAGGTGTGTCAGATGGTGCATTGTACACACAATCAGGAAATGCAGTAAGTGTAAATACCATATACACCCTCTTGCACTTCCTAATTAGTAATAACATAATTCGTAAAAGATATGAGTAAAATTAATATAGAAGGAATAGTCAGAGACATAAAGGGGCGGACGACCTATCTAACTCCGCTCATAGAGGCGATCTGCAACTCTATTGATGCTATCGGAGGAAAATCTGGTGGCCTAATTGAGATTATGGTAAAACGCGATAATCAGAAGAGCACCGATGACGTGGAAAAGAACAGAGGGATTGGTTCTATTATAGCCATTGACGTAATAGATAATGGAAAGGGATTTGATGAAAACAATAGGGAGTCTTTTGACACCTATAAAAGCGGGTATAAATACCAGATTGGAGGTAAGGGCTTTGGGCGTTTTATGTATCTAAAGTACTTTAATAAAGTGACTATTGATAGTATTTATGAAGAAAAAGACACTTTCAAGAAACGGTCCTTTACTTTTGGACATGGTGCTGAAATTATCGAAGATGAGAAAGTAGAAGACTGTACGGAGAAATATGCAACAACGGGTACTATCTTACATCTTTCTTCCGTGAAACAAAAAGCCATTCCGGACAAAGGTCTAGAAGTTATTGCAAGAAAACTGGTAGAGAAACTACTTGTTTTCTTTGCAGACAAGACTTTGCCAACAATTGTATTAAGAGAGGCAGATGGTTCCAATGCGATAGTTCTAAATAATTATATCCGAAAAGGCGGTGATATAGAACTGTTAGGCGAAGAGCCTTTGAAATTGAAAAGTCCTCGGACGGGAAACACTTTTGATTTCATGGTCAATATATATAAGATATACTATTCGGATATTACGAGCAGAATTAGCTTGACTGCAAATTATCGGGAAGTTACTGATACTCCGATTCATAGTTACATACCAGAATTTAAAGACACACTATTTGAAATTAACGAGAAAAGGCAACAGAAGAATTATACTGTTACAGCATGCGTTATTGGTAAATATCTGGACGACAATGTTTCCATGGAAAGAGATACATTTACTTTCTCAAACTCTAAAGAAAACGACTTGTTTGTCGAACTGTCACAACCAGAGATTGAAAAGGAAGTTGCAAATATTGCGAAACTGTATTTCCAACAATCTATGGATGACAGATTTGAGGAAAAGAAGAAAAAGATTTTGGACTATGTAAATGGGGTCGCTCCATGGAATAAGAGCCTTTTAGATGAGATAGACATGACGAGTTTACCTGTTGGCGTTTCGGATGAAGAACTGGAAATGACGTTCCAAAAAGCAAAATTCAACAAAGAACAAAAGACACGAATAGCTATAAAGGAAATATTAAATAAGCAAGAAGAACAAGGTGGAGAAGATATAGGAAGTCAGGTAAACGAGATACTGCAGGTAGTGTCAGAGACAGGTAAAAACGATTTAGCCCATTATGTTTGTACCAGAAAGAAAGTCTTAGACTTGTTTGATAATTTGAGAAAAAGGACAGAGGCGGGCAAGGCCCATTTGGAATGTGAAGTACACAATCTGATTTTCCCGATGGTTAGCAATGACAGACGAACTGAGTACAATAACCATAATTTGTGGTTACTTGATGAACGTCTGGTTTTCACGCAGTATATAGCCTCAGACAAAGTAATATCAAAAGTGGAGCACGAAGAACCTGATTTGGCTATATTTTTCAAAGAGAGGATGTTTTACCGTAATGGAGATAATATAATAACATCACCTGTGACCATATTTGAGTTCAAACGACCTAAGAGGACTAACTATCCTGATGATGAAAACCCAATAACTCAAGCATGTAGGTATGCAAAGAAGATATTAGAGGGTAAATATGAAATGCCAGATGGTATCGAACCCGTAAAGGTTGACAAGCAACATACGCCAGTTTATATTTACATTGTATGTGACATTGTTCCCAAAATAGAAGAATTTGCAGACAATGCCAGTCTTACCATTAGTCCAGATGGCGAAGGTTATTTCGGTTATATCAAGGCATACAATGCATATGTTGAGATAATGAGTTTCAGAAAACTTGTTGAAGATGCAAAAATGAGAAATAAGATATTCTTTAAGAAGTTAGGGATTGAATAAACAGAAATATCGTATATGAATGAATTTTTAATTGCAATATCGACAGCCATTATAGGTGGTTTAATTGGTACATATTCGGGGGCTCGCTTTCTTAATATGCGCGAAGAAAGTAAGATGAAAGAAGTTCGCGCAATCGCAATCAAGGCATTGGATGTGTTAAAGAAGTATTCAAAGCAGTCCTATAGGAATGCAGAGAATGACTTCAACACATCACTGTCGTTAGTTGAAAAACGCACAGTACTGGTTGCATTGCATAAATTGGGAATTCCAATAGGAATACCATCTGAGGAGGCTTTCAATATCCGAAAAGTTTATTTTGTGGATACGATGATAGATGAAGATGTTATTGAAGACATTATTTTACAAGTAAGGAAAGGGTATTGCGATCATCTATTCTATTTAGATCCAGACAAGCATTTTACAGCAAACTATGCATTATACGCATTGAGGAATGCTGCCAAGAAATACGTAACGGAAGTACTTGCGAAAAGTACATTGGACATTTCTCATAATATAATGTCATCCCCTACCAATTGGGAAAATATGTTTTCTCTTGGAGAATTGAAACCAATAATGGTGTTTAAAGATCAAGTGAATGTTCCTTTAAATTTTGACGTGCGTGGCAATCCGAGAAAAGATAAGATTGAATCCATGCTAAAAGAAATTGAACTGGGTTTGTGGGATACCTATCTGATGTGGAATTATGAAGCGTATCAGAATGCGAGGAGTCAATTACAACTTGGTCAAATGTTCACTAAGTTGCCTTTAAATATGCAAACGCCAACAAGCAATGTACAGACAGACCCATTAAAGGAGTCAGATAATAGGAGAACCAAAAGAAAACGCTAATCGCTGAATAGGTTAACAAAAGATTCTGTAGAATTAACAAACGAAGGAATCATATTTTGCAGGCTACAAGCGTTATATATAAAGTCGGATTAACAAACGTACAAAGTATGACAGAACAAGCATTACAACAATATCTCATCAAGCAATGCCCAAAGGAGGATGAGGGTTGCGAGTGGAAGGAATTCAAGAACCTGAAGAATGACTTCAGTGGGCATGAGAAGGATGATGTCAATAAAAAGCGGAAGATATGGAATATACAGATTTCAAAAGGCTTATAGATAGCCTGTTGGTAAAGAATAAGGAAACGGAGTGGATAGAGTTTAAGGAGAACTTCCACTCCAAGGAAGAAATAGGGGAGCGGCTTTCTGCTCTCTCCAATAGTGCCTTTCTTAGTAATATGCCATACGGCTATATGGTATATGGAGTTAATGACGATACACTGAAGGTTGTTGGGACGGACTTCTATGCAACACGGAAGAAGGTTGGTAATGAAGAACTGGAGTCATGGCTGTCAACTCGCCTTAATCCTCGCATCGACTTTGAGATTATCGATGATTTCAACTATGAGGACAAAGGGCATGTCTGCGTATTCAAGATTCCTGCTGCTACGAACCAGCCTGTTTCTTTTCTTCATGAGGAATATGTCAGAGTTGGCTCAACAACGAGGAAATTGAGGGACTTTCCGCAGAAGGAAGCGAAAATATGGAAAGGTGGACAGAAGGCATTAGAGAAAATCGTGGTCAAGGAAAAATTGACAGCGACACAAGTGCTGTCTTTGCTGAGTGCAGAGACGTATTTTGACATGATGAGACTGCCTCTGCCTTCAGACTCTCTTGGCATTATTGACCGTATGCTTGCAGAGAAAATCGTGATGCAGGACGAAGTTGGATATAGCATCACTGAACTCGGCGCCTTGTTGTTTGCCAAGCGTCTGTCTGATTTTGAGGACTTGCGGAGGAAGATGGTACGGGTCATTGTGTATAAGGGGAAGAGCAAACTTGATATAGTTCGTGAGCAGTCTTTTGATGCTGGTTATGCTATTAGTTTCAAGACGATGGTTGAGTGGATTAACAGTCAGCTTCCTGCTAATGAAGAGATAGGGCAGGCACTACGTTCTACAGTTACAATGTATCCAGAAATCGCCGTCAGAGAGATTGTAGCAAATATGCTGGTACATCAGGATTTCAGCGAAAAGGGATTTCCGATGGTAGAAATATATACTGATCGAATAGATGTATCTAACCCTGGTCAACCGATTATTAGTGTTGAGAGATTTATTGATGAATACAATTCAAGGAACTCATCATTAGCAGACTTAATGCGTCGGTTAGGTATCTGTGAAGAACTTGGTAGTGGTCTTGACAAGGCTGTGGCGGCTATTGAGCTGTTCCAATTACCACCGCTTCGTTTTACTGTTCAGGAGGCCCGAACAACTGTTACATTGTTTGCTTATCGCAAATATGCCGACCTAGACAGGCAAGAACGAATATATGCTTGTTATCAGCATGCCTGTCTGAAGTACGTCACCAATGACAAGATGACCAACCTGACGCTTCGCGAACGCCTTGGAATAGACAAACAGAACTACCCGATGGCATCACGTATTATAAAGGATACTTTGATTGCAGGAAAGATCAAGGAGGAGAAGACGGAGAACCAAAGCCGGAACAATAAAGGGTATGTGCCATTCTGGGCTTAGGGTATGTAACTGGTATGTAACTGGAGGCTTGTTTTTATATTTAACAGACATTGAAGTCTCCCATAAATAAGGGGCATCTTGAATGTTCTCGGTATGTAACTGGTATGTAACTCACATGTAACTGAACGGCCGGTAGTGAACTCAGGATTAACAAATGGTACAAATAAAAATCACACCCCAAATGCCGTAGAGGCTGCATGCTATGGAAATTTGACTGTTGCTGGATTAACAAACAAAAAGCAATTAACAAATGAGATTTGGTTATATCAGATTTTTTTTGTACCTTTGCAACCAGTGAGAGCGTTCTTTGGCTTAGTGAGAAATGTGTAGGAATATGTAAGTCCTCTCGTTTCTAAAGTGTTACCTGTATCTTCTTTGTTCAAAGTTAACTCACTGATATTCAATTTAAAAATAGGAGTTCTACTATTTGGAATCCGTTCTTGCGATAAAACTCTATGGCAGAAAGATAGGCATCAACTGTGATGTAACGAAAGGCCGACTGATTCTGTCCTACATTAAGACGTTCCTTCAGTTTGCTCATCAGCCAACTGCCGACGCTCTGTCCGCGATAGTCCAGGGAAACGGCAAAACGTCCGACCTTGATGCAGGGATAACTGCGGAACTGCTTGCTGACGGGGAACTTCGCGCGAATCTTCTTCCATCGGCTACCAGTAATCTCACTGCGGCTGATGCGGTCGTTCAACAGACAGAAATAAGCAACAATACGTCCTTCGTCTTCAAGAATGAACGTATTGGCAATACGGAGTTCCTGTGCGTGCTTGGCATCGTCGAGCAGGAACCTGTTGAGGTCGTCGTCGCCGCAGTCAAAGGCGACAAGCGGATAGTCGGGCGTAAGGGGAACGAGTTGCATAGCCTACCAGCACCATTTAATATGTTTACTGGCCTCGGCAACTTGCTCCTGGAACTTCCTGCGAGCCTCGGCACGCTCCTCAGGAGTCCTGTTCTCCACCTCCAGCCTTCGCATCTCGAAGTTGAAGGCGTCCTCGCCCTTCAGCACGGGGGTTTCTCTGATTGGTCTTGCCATAATTATGTGCATTAAAGTGTTATAACGAGTGCAAATGTACGAAATCTTTTCGTAAATTGTTCCATTCCCCCCTCATTATTTATTTTTTATAATCCCTGCATTATAGGCAAAGCGGGCGATGATGCATCATTTTGGCCTTACTCCTCCTTGCAAGGCAAAGCCGATGCATGCATCGCTCTGCGTAACGAAAATCAAACCCAGCAAAAAAGCACAGCCTACGACGAGGAATCCTAACGAGTGGACTGGTAGAAAAATGCCCGCGTCAGATGCTTTGCTCCACATTCCACACAAAGGCGCGGAGACCAAGGAGCGGGTTGTCAATGTCAAGCTGACGCAGACGGTCGAGCAGGGGCTGGACCTGTGTGTCCTCCACAATGGTGAAGATGGCACTGTTCATGGATGGCCAGGCATGGCTGCCCAGATGGGGTTCGCCCGTCTTTGAGCCTCGTCCGCCAGCGTCCTCCAGGAGAGTGTAGCCTCGGGCGTTGGAGGCGTCGAGCGCTTCTATCACGTTGTCGTGGTGGGCTTTGTCGTATGTTATAAATACTGTTTTCATAATAAAGACCCTCTCCCCATCCCTCCCCCATAATGGGGAGGGGGGTGCCTTACGGCAGATTTCTATATGGGTTGTTTTGTTGTTACTAATTTATCTGAGTATATTTCCCTCTGGACGAACTCCCTCCCCATTATGGGGAAGGGTTGGGAAGAGGGTCTGCTACTTGAACTGTTCCTCTTCCTTATGAGCCTTCCAGTATTCGTTGAGCTCGCGCTGTGCTTTCATCTTGCGACGCTTGCGCTTCACACCGACAGCACCGAAGATACAGAACATGGACGGGGTGTAAATCAGCGTAAGGATGGTGGAGGCCGTCAGACCGCCAATGATGGCAATACCCATCGGGCGCCACATTTCGGCACCGACACCGTGGCTGGTGGCCATAGGCAACATACCGAGGATGGTGGTGAGCGAGGTCATCAGGATGGGGCGCAGACGGCTGCGGGCTGCTGCCACGGAAGCCTTGATGAGTCCGTAGCCGCGTTCACGCAAGAGCTGTGTGTAGTCGATGAGCACAATACCGTTCTTCACCACAATACCAATCAGCATGATACCACCCAGCATCGACATGATGTTGAGGTTGGTGCCCGTCATCAGAAGGGCGTAGATGATACCGGCAAAGGCAAACGGCACAGTAATCATAATGATGAACGGATAGGTGAGCGACTCGAACTGGGCTGCCATCACAATGAAGACGAGCAGCAGGATGAGCACGCCAAGTGTGCCCAGGTCGCGGTTGGAGTCTTGCTGGTCTTCATAGGAACCAGCCACCTGCACATAGACGCCATTGGGCATTTCCATCTTTTCGTAGATGGCACGGCCATATTCCACACCGTCGGAGAGTGCATAGCCGTCCTTGAGCACAGCGGTCACGGTGACGATGCGCTGACGGTCCTTACGCTCGATGGTTGGCGGAATGTCGCTCTCCACGATATTAGCAATGTCGCGCACGCGCACGTTGCCCTTGGCCGTGGGCACAAGCATATTGAGCAGGTCGTCCTCACTGATGCGGGCATCGGGTTCGTAGCGCACCTTGATGTCGTATTCCTCGCCGTCCTCGCGGTAGTAGGACATGAGCGAACCGGTGATGAGGTTGCGCACAGCCGTCGAGGCATCGCTCATGCCAATGCCCAGTTCGGCCAGCTTGTCGCGGTCGAACTCGATGACCAGTTCGGGCTGGAAGTCGGAGCGCGAGATGTTAGTCTGGCCCACCATCGGGTTTTCAGCCAGCTTGGCCGCCAGTTCGTTGGCCACAGCGCCCGTGGCATCCATGTCGTAGCCGTAGATTTCAAAGGTGGCCGTACTCTGTCCACCCATGCCGCCGCCCTGACGGCCACCAAGCATCACCTGGAACTTGGCCAGTTCGGGCAGGGCCTTGCAGTCTTCACGCATTTCGTCACAAATCTGCACCAGACCCTTGTCACGCTTGTTCGAGGGCACAAACTGGATGTTGAACGAGGCAATGTGTGTGCCGTTGTCCGAGAGAGAGGCAAACGTGTTGTTGTCGCCAGCCTGGCCCACGGTGAAGTTGCAGGCCTGCAGGTCTTTGCCATAGCGCTGCATCCATGTGTCGGCCAGGCGCTGGGCAATCTCCTTGGTCACCTCCTTGCGCGTGCCGATAGGCGTTTGCAGTGTCACACCCACGCGGCCCGAGTCGTTGGCCGGGAAAAATTCGCTCTTGATGCCCACCACCTTCATGGCAACGACGGAAGAAACAAAGAAGAGGACGCAGAGGCCGATGACCGTCCAGCGATGGCGCACGGCCCAGTTAATCATGCCTTCGTAAGTGTCGTCCAGCTTGTCCAGTGCACGTGAGATGGGGGCATAGAATGTCTTGAAAGCCTTGCTCTGCTTTTTCTGCAAACGCAACATCTGTGAACAGAGCATCGGGGTGAACGAAAGAGCCGAAGTGGTGGAGATGGTCATGATGATACACATCATCCAGCCCAGCTGCTTGAAGAGCACACCCGACATGCCTGTCACCATCGTGAGCGGGAAGAACACAGCAATCATCGTCAGCGTAGAGGCGATAACCGAGATGGCCACTTCGTTGGTGGCATGGATGGCCGCCTGCTTGGGCGAGGAGCCGCGCTCGATGTGCGTCGTCACGTTCTCCAGCACCACAATGGCGTCATCCACCACATTACCAATGGCAATGGAAAGACATGACAGCGAAATCATGTTGAGCGAACCGCCCGTGGCATACAAGTATATGAACGAGGCGATGAGCGACATCGGGATGGTGATGCTGATAATCAGTGTGGCACGCCAGCGTCCAAGGAAGACAAAGACGACAATCACCACGAACAGCAAGGCAAAAGTGATGGTCTCAGTCAGCGTGTTGATGGTGTTCAGGATGTTTTCCGACGTGTTGATCATCATCTGGAGGTTCACATCCGACGGCAAGTTCTTGCGCAGTTCGGGCAGCATTTCAATCACCTTGTTGGAGATAGCCACCGAGTTGGCACCGCTCTGCTTCTGAATGACGATGATGGCACCCTGCTTGCCGTTAGTGAATGTCTGCTGGGCACGTTCCTCCACATTATCCACAACGCGAGCCACATCACGCAGATAGACTTTGGCACCATTCTTCGAGCCTACCACCACATTCTGCATCTGCTGCGGATCGGTAAATTCACCCTCCACACGCACCGTGTAGGTGGTGGTACCAATATCGATGGAACCATTGGTGATGTTCTTGTTCTCGGCAGCAATGGCAGCACTCACCTGGGCGGCACTCAAGCCGTAAGCCTCCATCTTCACGGGGTCCATGTAGATGTTAATCTCACGTTCAGGTGCACCGGCGATGGACACCGTTCCCACACCATCAATACGGGCCAGCGGATTGGCCACGTTGTCGTCCAGTATCTTGTAGAGCGCCTGCTGGCTCTCTTCAGCCTGTACCGAAAGGAGCACAATAGGAATCATGTCGGTGGAGAACTTGAAGATAATCGGCGTATTGGCATCGTTGGGCAGCGAGTTGCTCACCATGTCAAGCTTGTCGCGCACGTCATTGGTCAGCACGTCAATGTCATGGCCATACTCAAACTCCATCGTGATGACGCTGACGTTCTCACGGGAATTTGACGTGATGTGCTTCAAGTGTTCCACGGAGTTCAAGGTATTCTCCAGCGGACGTGTCACGTTGTTTTCTATATCATTTGCCGATGCACCATTATAATACGTGAAAATCATAATGGTGTTTGTCTCGATGTCCGGATAGAGGTCAATCGGGAGTTTCAGCAAAGAGAACAAGCCGAAGATAATTACTGCCAGAAAGCAGAGGCTTGTCATAATCGGTCGTTTGACCGCACCTTCGTATAGACTCATTTTACCACTTCTACTTCGCGGCCATTTGCCAAACGGTTCTGGCCTGCAATTACTACTTCGTCACCATCGCTGACACCGCTGATAATCTCATACTTGTCGCCCAGGTGCTTGCCCAGTGCCACCTTGTTGTAGCTGACCTTGCCGTCCTTATACACATAGACGTAGCGGTCGCCGGCACCAATCTGCTTCACCAGCGCCTGGTCGGGCACCAGCACGTGGCGGGCATCGCCGAAGTTCACCGTGGCACGTGCAAACATGCCGGGACGTACCTTCTGCTGGGCATTGTTGATGGTAATCTCCACTGGGAACGTGTGAGTGGCAGCATCCACCGTAGGATATACGATGGAAATCTTTCCCGTGAACTGTTCCCCTTCGTAGGCATCAAGGGCAATGTCAACAGTCTGGCCTTTCTTCACAAGCGTGTAGAAATTCTCTGAGATGTTGATAATCAGTTTCACAGGATTTGTCTGCTCAATGGTCAGCACGGGGTTGCCGCTGCTGTACATGTCGCCATCGTCATAGTTGCGGGCCGTCACCACGCCGCTGATGGGGGCCAGCAGCTGGGTGTTCTCCACCAGCTGCTTATACTGTGTGGAAAGCACGTCGAGCTGCATCTTGGCATTGTCGTACTCGGCCTTGCTGGCACCGCCCACCTTATACAGTTGCTCGGTGCGGTTGAACTCCACCTGCTGATTCTCCACTTGCAGCTTCACCTGGCGCAGGTTGCTGGCATCCAGCTGCACCAGCACCTGTCCCTTGCGCACCATGTCGCCCACCTCCACATAAATCTTTTCAATGCGGTAAGGCGTGTTCGGCGCAATGTTGTTCTTCACGTCACTTTCTACCGTTGCCGTATAAGTCTCCGTCTGGGGAATGTCGGCACTTGTCGCCTTTGCCGTCTTCACTTGAGGTTTTCCGGCTGCAGCCGCCTCTGTCTGCTTGGCATCCTTGCTACCACAGGCAGCCAGCAAAGCCATTGTTGCAATCGACAAGATGTAATACTTCAGTTTCATTGGTATAATATTGTTTTTGCGATTTTTACGTTTGTACGTTTATTCTTTAATACGTCATGTCGTTATGCCGACAAATTACTTCAGGTAGGTTTCGCGTCCCAGCGTGTAGTCCAGGTCGGCCTTGTTCGTCAGATAGTCATAGATGGACTGCACGTAGGTCAGCTTGGCCTGCGTCTCTGCCGTCTCGCTCTGGTTCAGTTCCAGGATGGTGCCGCGCCCCACCTCGTACCGCTTCGAGCTGATCTGCACGGCCTTCTCGGCCTGGCGCACGGCTTCGGCATTGGAGTTCACCTGCGCAATGCTGCTGGCCATGTTCTGGCGGTAGCTTTCGGCAGCCATGGAGAGCTGGCGGCGCGTGTTGATGCGCGTATCCTCCAGCTGGGCCAGCTGTATCTTGTTCTTCTTCAGCTTTGTCCAATTGTCAATGTGGAAGATGGGCACATTGATTGACAAAGCCAGTGTGGCACTGGGCGAATACTGATAGCCAAACACGTTCCAGTCGGGGTTCGACACCGACTGGTACTGTCCGCTGAGCGACAAGGCCACCGTCGGCATGAAGTTGGTGCGCAGCAGCTTGCGTGAACGCTCCAGCAGCGTCATGTTCTGGTCAATCTGGCGCAGGCTGGAGTTGCCGTCAAGGGCATCCTCCGTCACCACGCCGTCAAACAGCGTCAACTTGTCCTCGTAGGCCCTGAGCGAATCGGCAATGCTGATGTCCACATTGGCCGTCACGCCCATGAGCACTTTCAGCTGCAGCAGGGCCAGGTTCTTGCCCGTCTCGGCACTGACCATGGCCGAACTGGTGGAGCGCATCTGCACCTCGGAGCTGATTTTGTCGTACTCGCTCACGCCACCAACCTTGTATTTGTTGTTCACCACGTCGAAGCTCTCCTTGGCCACTTCATAGCTGCGTTTCATCACCTCATAGCTGTCGGTGGAAAGCAACGCACCATAGTAGGCCTTGGTCACCTGGTTAATCAGGTCCAGTCTGCTGCCCCTGGCTTTCTCCTGCGCCAGCAGGATGTCTTCCTTCGTCAGCTTCATGTTCTGATAGACTGCCGGAGCAAACACAGGCACATTCAGGGCCAGCACACCCGTGGCCGTGGAACTGCCGTCCTGGCCAAACTTCACTTTCTGGCCGCCAATCTTCATTTCTGCCACTTTGATGGCATGTGAAAACGTGAGCGTAGCGTCCAGCGTGGGCAGCAGCGACTGCCATGCCTCCTTGTCGGCCAGCCGCTTCAGCTCAACATCCTTGTCGGCAACCTTGATGGTGGGGTTCTCGGCCAACGCAATCTCTATGGCCTTTGCCAGGGTCAGATCCAGCTTGCCTACAGCTGCCGACCCGGCCACCTGTGCCCTGCCGCCAAGGAAACCCGTCAGCAGCAATCCAAGGCACAGCATCCATTTTCCATCTGTCTTAAAATTCACAATCTTCTAATTTATTAAATGTTATTATCTCCGAAAATTTGTGCAAAGGTAGTACAAAAGCGCGATTCAGAGCACTTCTTTTTCAACTATCTAATCTTTTTTCACATAAATTGTGCAAACGATTTTGCCAGCAGGACAAGCCACAAGACTTTTAGGACACACACACCTGTTTTTCATCCGCAACACAGGTGTGCTGCTCAAGTGACGATGGTGCGTTGCTGCGGTGACGATGCATCGCTGCACCCGTGACGATGTTTCGTCACAGTCGCGACGATGCATGGCGACAAGTGCGACGATGCACGGCTACGGCTCTGACGATGCATGGCCACGGCTCTGACGATGCATGGCCACGGCAATGAGGTTGAAACCGCTGTGCGGGCTTAAAAAAACAAAAGAAAACAAGAAAAAAGAAACTATTTAGCGAATCGGCTTTGCCGAAAGGTTTAGAAACAAATTAGCCTAATTATCCCTAATTTTTCACGAATTTCTTTTAATTCGTATTCAAATAAAGAAAATTAGAAAAATTCGTTTCTAAAAAAAGCCGCTTTCTTTTCTAAGGAACCAAGGAATCAAGGAATTTCTTAGCCCTCAACACCTTCCTTAATTCCTAAATTCCTTAGAACAAACGCTTTTTTCCTTAGAACTGATACATTTTTTCTTCTTTCCTTTGCGCAAAACAAAACTTTTCGTACCTTTGCGGCGGACTTTGTGCAGACCTCTGCATCTTAGCCCGGACATATTGTTAATAGAGAAGCGTATGCTTTTTCTTGTTTGCTGAAATCTGGAAAATTTCAAGAAATGACAAGACGGCATAGTGTACTTCTCCACGCTGGTTAGCGTGGGATTGTTGTATCACTATATCTTTCATTTCCGGTATTTTCCAGAACCGCAGCAAAAAGATGTAGAGCACGCAGTTCTACGCTTCTTTTGTACCACATTATTTATATATAGTGCCGCAACAGGACTGCGCGGCGCGAAACCATGACAAAGAACCTGACCGACTTACGACCTAACCCTCGCGTCATCAGCCTCCTCTCCATGTTCCTACTACCGCTGATGGCCAACACACCCAAGGAACAACAACATTAACTTACAAACTTTTAATCATTAACCTTTTAACAAACAAACAAATGAAAAAAATTACTTTTTTCAAAACACTTCTCCTTGCAGCCGGACTGCTGGGAGGAAGCTGTGCGTGGGCTACGACCACAAAAACTCTTTATCCTACGGGAAGTACAGACCCAACATCTGTATCGTCGTGGTCTTACTATTCTACCCAAATGACGGCGAATCAAGGAAGTGGCTATATCTCAATCTCAAGTTCTGGTAACGGTACTCGTGTTGCCTATTTGCCATTCTATGTAACAGGATCTGATTTCTATTCTGATTATGATTCTTATACTGTAAGTTTCGATTTCTATACAACAGAAGGTTGGGCAAATGCAAGTGGAAGTTCTTCTCCTGAGATTTTGATGTATGCTGAAGGAGCTACCATCTCAACTCCCTTGTATTACACATTTACAAGCAAGAATACCAGTGCCAAGAACTATCTGTATAACATGACTGGCACAGGAACTTACAACCTTTTGACTATGAGTGTAAATGGAGGAACATCGGTAACCTATAGCAATACCACTTGGTATACTGCTTCTATAACTGTAAGTAAAAACAGTTCACAATATGATGTAGCTTGGTCGGTAAAGACACAGGATGGAAACACGATCATGACTAGTGGTACAACAACTGATGTGACTAGCGACGGAACAAGCTATAAATGCCAAGGCGTGATGCTTTGTCTAGGTAAATCTTGCAAAGAGGTGAGAATAGCCAACGTAAAGGTGACCACAGAAGTTGATGAAGAAGTGGTTAGCGACCCTACCATTAGTGCTCCCGAATACGCTGGTGCAAACCGCACTGTGACTATTACCAGCGGCACATCTTCAGAAAGCAATTCGGTTACCACATATTATACGACAAACGGCGATGACCCCACCGCTGAAAGCAGCGTATATTCTTCTGCACTGACTATTACAGAGGACTGCACGGTGAAGGCAATCTCCATCAGTTCAGAAGGAACGGCATCGAACATCAGCAGCCGTGCAATTACGGTAGGTAAATTGCAACTGAATGCTCCCACCTTTGCCATGACTGCCTATGCTGACGGCAACTATTCCGTCACAATCAGCGACAGTCAGTCAGACCTCGACTTTGTGCCTGCCAGCACAACCATCAAATACACCATTGGTGCTGGCGATGAGCAGACTTACAGCGGTTCTGCCATCAGCGTACCTGCTGGCAGCACCGTGACAGCACATGTGGAGGCTACGGACTACACCAATTCCAGCAATGCGGAGTGGGAGACAGCTGTACAGCCCAACTTGCCACTTAGCTGGTCGCAGAACTTTGCTGGGGTAGTAGAGTCCACTTTGCAGATACAGAAGACTTCTGAAGGAGTATATTCAAACTGCATTGAATCGAACATCAGCGGCTATTACGTGCCATCTTCTGACGGGACAACGGCACTTACAGACAAGAATATCGGATTCCAAATCAGCTATAGCAGTAGCTCTTCAAGAAAATGGAATTTATACGCAGCCAGTATTTATAATGCAGGTTCGGGAACTGGTACAATGGTCGTCACAAGCTTAAAAGCTGGACAGATAGTAAAAGTTTCATGGTACAACAACGCTTCCTATGCCTCATTCTCTTATAGTTCAAGCAATCTGACTAAGCTGAACAATATCAGCTACGGTACGGTTGGGTATTTTGAAGTTAAGTCCGACGGACAAGCTGATTTCTATGTTGGTCGCGCTGGTGGCGTTTACTATGTAGAGGTATATGATGTAACTGTTTCTGCCACCATCGGTGCTGCTGGCTACGCCTCTTTCTCTTCCACCTATCCGCTTGACCTTGAAAACATTTCTGGTGCTACAGCCTATATGGTGACGGAGAATGCCGCAAACGGCTACGTCACGCTGACAGAAGCAACAGGCACAGTGGCTGCTAACACAGGTCTGATTATCAAGGGCGATGCCGGTACTGTTACCATCCCCGTAGCCGCTTCGGGCACAGACTATTCGGCAACCAACAAGCTGGTGACTATGACAACTACTGGTAATGTGGCTGCAGGCAACTACATCTTGGCTGCCAACAAGGACGGCTCGGAGGCTGGTTTCTATCTGCTGGATGAGGCTACATCGCTCGATGCTGGCAAGGCTTATCTTCCGGCTTCAGCCGTAAGCGAGGCCAGGGCTCGTTTCCTCTTCTCTGACGATGCAACCGCCATCAAGAGCATTGCAACGAATGCTGCCGACAACGCTGTCATCTACAACGTGGCTGGCCAGCGCGTGAACGCCGCCTACAAGGGCATCGTCATCAAGAACGGCAAGAAGTATCTGAACAAGTAAAATTAATTGACTGAAAGAAATTAGGATAAATTAGGATAAATTTTTCGCCTAAGCGAAAAGCTACAGAAAAAGAAATTTATCTAAATTTATCGCAATTTCTTTCAGTCCCCCAAAACAAAGAAAGGATCAAAACAATGAAAAAGACATATCATACACCCTGCGTTGAGGTGAACGAAATCGGCGCAACACAGATGATTTGCGAGTCGCTGGGCGTGAAAGGCACATTCAATGCTAACACTCATGAGAAACTTGGCCGCGACCGTGGCGACTACGAGCCAGCCGATGACTCCGACAACTTCGGCGACCTCTGGTAACAACACTTGAAAGATGAACCGCCAGATTGCACAGGTTTCATCCGTGTAATCTGTGGTTGCGCAATATGAAATATTCAAGCACACAGAGCTTGCCGTGAGGCACCGTGCAGTTAAAGTTAATATATTAGGTTAAATTTTAAAATTTGTATGGCAGCCCCTCCGCAGCGATGCGCGGGGGCTGTTTCGTGATGAGAGGCAAGGTGCATGGAGCCGCGATTTTCCAACTTTTCGCAGGCTTTTGTGCAAGTTTTTAGCCAGACCGGCCTGTTATCTCGAAAAATATGCCTAATTTTGCAGCCATGAAAATAGGAATACTCACAGCAATGACCTCAGAGCACGACCAGCTGGCAGCTTTGATGGAAGAGAAAGCAAATATCCGTTCAGGACATTTTGCATATATTTTGGGCCGAATCGGCCAGAACGACATCATCCTGCGCCAATGCGGCATCGGCAAGGTCAACGCCGCCATCGGAGCCTCGGAACTCATCAAGGCATTCTCGCCGCAATGCCTCGTCTCCACAGGCGTGGCGGGCGGCATCGACCCCAGCCTCAGCATCATGGACGTGGTGGTCAGCCGCCAGCTGTGCTACCACGACGTGTGGTGCGGCATGGGCTGTGAATACGGGCAAATACAGGGTATGCCCACCTTCTTCAACGGCAACCCGCGCCTCGTCGATGTAGCCCTCAAGCTCAACCAAAAGCAAACACAGACGAAGATTCACGCAGGCCTCATCTGCACAGGCGACCAGTTCATCACGAATCCTGAAGAACTTGCAAAAATAAAAAGCCATTTTCCTGCCGGACTGGCCTGCGACATGGAGTCTGCCGCTATTGCCCACACGTGCTACATCTATCAGGTTCCTTTCGTCAGTTTCCGCATCATCAGCGATGCACCTGGAGAGAAAAATCACAGCGACCAATGGGAGAATTTCTGGGCAGAAATGGCCAACCGCTCTTTCACCATCACCCAGGCCTATCTGAAGGAATTATGACCCTGTGCCCCCATATAAAGAGGTAAAAAGCATTGTGCGCGAGCACCTATGTTACAAAACATTCTTTTTCGTGCTCACCAGTCCGTCAGAAGTGCGTAACTTTGCGGCATCCTAAAAACAATCTTTTTACCTTAAAAAAATTAATACTTATTGAGAACAATAAAAAGCGCTGATCGTGAGATTCGCGCTTTTTTCTGTTATAATATGTATGCCGTTCCAAAAGAACGGCAAACTGTGGGCCATTCAGGCCGTCAGTTCCCGCTCCAGCTCTTCCAGGCTCTTGCCCTTCGTCTCGGGGCAACGGCGATAGAGGAAGAAGAAGGCCGAGATGCAGATGGCGGAATAGACCCAGAAGCTGCCGCTGCTGCCGAGGGCTGCATTCATGGGCGGGAAGAAGAATGTGAGCGTGCAGCAGCCCACCCAGAGGGCAAAGGTGCAGATGGACATGGCGACGCCACGCACACGATTGGGGAAGATTTCCGCCAGCAGCGTCCAGGTGACGGGGCCGAGGGTCATGGCATAGCAGGAAATGGCTGCCACGACAAGGGCTACCATCAGCACACCCGTCTGCCCGGTGTAGTAGCAGGTGCCCAGGGTAAGGTAGATGATGCCCAGTCCGCCCGCGCCCAAAAGCATGAGCGTGCGCCGCCCCCACTTCTCTATGGTGTAGAGGGCAATGAACGTGAAGAGCACATTGGCTATGCCCGTGATGACGATATTGATGAACATGCCATCGACATTGTAGCCCGCGCTGACGAAGATTTCCTGTGCATAGTTGAAGATGACGTTAGTGCCGCACCACTGCTGGAAGACGGCGATGAAGATGCCAAAGAAAAGCAGACCCCTTCCCCGACCCTCCCCCTCTATGGGGAGGGAGAACCATCCGGATGGCTTCCTCCCCATAGAGGGGG
>R20__coassemble_184_pt1 | contig 50411 bp, 46 predicted proteins | sample R20__metabat2_low_PE_030 | metagenome-assembled genome bin R20 | reverse complement strand
TCGTCACTTTCTTTTTTGCCTCCAAAAGTGACAACTTTTTCTAGTCTAAGTCATATTATGGAGGCTTTATAATGAGTTTTTGAGGTTGATGTGGAACGAATATTTTACCATAGTTTATGTATATATTATCTGGCGAAAATGAATAAAATGCCGTATTTTCACCTTCCTTTTTGCACTTTTAACAAGAAAACACCTTGACTTTACGGATTTTATGCGTACCTTTGCGTCCGAAATCGGACTATTTGTGTTATGTTATGAAACGAAAGGTTAAAGACTATCTGTCAGCGATGAACACGCAGGAGAAACGCTTCGGGGCATTGTACCGTCAGGCGTCATCGCAGTTCGGGCTGTCGGAGTGCGCGATGTGGGTATTGTATTTCCTCATCTCGTCGGACGATCCTTTGACGCAGCATGAACTGACAGAAAGGATTATGTTCCCCAAGCAGACTATCAACTCGGCGGTGATAAGTCTGGCACAAAAAGGCTATCTGGAACTTCGCTCTGTGCCTGAGAAACGTTCCAGCAAGCAGGTTGTCCTGCTACCTGAAGGAGAGCAACTGGCTCTGAACACCGTGAAAAAGATGCGCACGGCTGAGGAAGGGGCGGTAAAGGCACTCGGACAGGAGAAGATTGAGCAGTTCATCTCCCTACACGATGAGTTCATGGAGCAGATTTGCGCAGAACTTGAAAGGATGCACATTGATATTAAAGTATAACTAAAACAACAACAATTATGATTGACAGGACAAAAGACGAGCAGTATCACGAGATGTTGAACAACGGTGAGATGTACGACAGCGTGGATGACGAGTTCATTGCCTACCAGCACGAGTTGGTGCAGCGGCTGAACGACTTCAACCGCACGGACGAGACGCCGGAGGGATTGAAAGAGCGCGACGAAATCCTGAAGGAGATTTGCGGCACCTACGGCGAAGACCTGTATGTGATTCCGCCCGTGAGTGCCAACTGCGGCCTGCGGCACGTCCATTTCGGCAAGCGCGTGGTAGTAAACTTCGGTTGCTGTTTCGTGGACGACGGCGACATCTACATCGGTGACGACACGATGATTGGTCCTAACTGCACGCTGGCCACGAGCATCCACCCCGTCTCGCCCCGTCTGCGCAAGTACAAGATTCAGCGCAACAAGCAGATTCACATTGGCCGCAACGTGTGGCTCGGAGCAGGTGCCATCATCCTGCCGGGCGTGACTATCGGTGATAACTCGATTGTAGGTGCTGGCTCGGTGGTGACGAAGGACGTACCTGCAAACGTCATCGTCGTGGGCAATCCCGCCCGTGTGCTGCGCCAGATTACCGAGGACGACGACCGCTTCGAGGGCGGCAAGCCCATCCCACAGGCGATGCTCGACAAATATAAATAAAATAATAAAACAGAATTTAGCTAATAAAGAATTTTCTATTTCTATTTGCGGCCATTGTGGGCGAAACTTTCGCTACTTCAATGCTAAAGGAGTCGGAGCAGTTTACACGGTTTTGGCCATCTGTGCTCACCATTGCGGGCTATGGTCTGTCATTCTACATGTTGAGTCTTGCCCTGAGGACGATGCCCGTTGGCGTGGCCTATGCCATTTGGTCTGCCCTCGGCATTGTATTGGTCACCCTTATAGGTACAATAGTTTTTCACCAGAAGCCGGACCTACCCGCTATTCTTGGTATGGCACTTATTGTGGCTGGTGTAGTTGTTATCAATCTATTCTCAAAAATGAACGTTCATTGACGTAAGTAAATTTAATATAGTGCGAATGGCCGACCCGAAATCCTGGAACCAGTGATATGAAAATAGAAAGGTTTTGTAAATTATGAACAAGGACAACATAGAAATCATCGGCGCACACGAAAACAATCTGCAACATATTTCGCTTGAAATTCCAAAAGGCGAACTCGTGGTTTTCTGCGGCGTTTCGGGCAGCGGGAAGTCAAGCCTTGCCTTCGACACCATTGCCAACGAATCCAACCGTCAGTGGCAGGAAAACTATCCGCTGTTTCTTCGCAACAAAATGCCGCACTACGACCGCGTAAAGGTGGAGTCAATCGAAAACCTGACGCCCGCCGTGGTGGTTGACCAACATTCCATCGGCGTTTCGAGCCGCTCGACTGTCGGCACGGCTCTTGATGTCGCACCGCTTGTGAGGCTGTTGTTTTCGCGGTGCGGCGAGCCGAGTGCAGGCGGGTCGATGGCGTATTCTGCCAACCACCCGATGGGAATGTGTCCGCACTGCACGGGGCTTGGCACGGATTTGGTATTGAAAGAGGATTTGCTTTTCGATACCACAAAGACCCTTCGAGAGGGCGCCAACCGTTTCAGTCAGTTCTCAAACGGCTGGCAGACATACCTTTATCAGGCGAATCCGAAACTGAACGCCGACAAAAAACTCTGCGATTTTTCTGCCGACGAGTGGGATTACCTCAAATTCGGCGACCGCAACGGAAAACAAATCAAGGTGGAAATCCGCAGCAACAACACCGGGCGCGTGGATAAGGTTGATTACGAGGGCGTTATTCCGCGATTTGAACGGCTGTATCTGAAACGCGACATCACCAAACTCAAAAAGAACTTGCAAGACGAAATCCTGTCGTTTGTAGAAAAAGGCGACTGCCCCCACTGTGGCGGTACGGGTCTGAATCCCAAGGCTCTTGAATCTAAAATCAACGGCAAGAACATCGTCGATTACGGCGAAATGACGGCTGCGGAACTGTTGGCAGAAATCGAAAAAATCAACTCGCCGATGGGCACAAGCCTTGCACGGCAGATTTCGTCGTATCTTCGGCGGATGATTGATGTCGGCATCGACTACCTGTCGTTTTCGCGCAAGACCGACACGCTTTCGGGCGGCGAGATTCAGCGCATTAAGATGGTGCGCAGCCTCAAATCGTCGCTCACCAGCATCACCTACATTTTTGACGAGCCGACGGCGGGGCTGCACCCGAGCGACGCGGAAAAAATCGGCAGAATCCTTGTCTCGCTCAAAAATGCGGGCAACAGCGTTTTTGTCGTTGAACACAATCGGCAGATGATTTCGCTTGCCGACCACGTCATCGAAATGGGCGAAGGGGCGGGTGCAAACGGCGGAAACATCGTATTTCAAGGCTCGCTCGACGACCTCAAAAAGACACAGACAAAAACCGCCCTTTCGCTCGTCGAAAAAATCACAGTCAACAAAAATCCGCTCGCCTTTACAGAGTTTTTTGAGTTGAAAGACCTTCATTCGCACAACCTCAAACACATTGACGTGAAAATTCCAAAAGGCGTTCTGACGGCAATCTGCGGCGTGGCAGGCAGCGGCAAAAGTTCTGTCATGCAGGAATTTATAAAGGCCAATCCCGATTCCGTCTGGATAAATCAAAAGCCGATTGGAACGTCAATCCGCTCGACCCCTGCCACCTACACGGGCGTTGCCGACGAAATCCGAAAACTATTCGCTAAGGAAAACGGCGTTGACGCTTCCTATCTGAGTTTCAATGCAAAAGGCGGCTGCCCTGCCTGCGGCGGTACGGGACGGATAACCTACGATATGGCGTTTGCCGAGCCTGTGGTAATCGTCTGCGAGGATTGCGGCGGACACCGTTACAGCCACGAAGCTCTCTCGTACACCTACAAGGGCAAGAATATCGACGAGGTGATGAGCCTGACGGTAGATGAGGCGTTGGAATTTTTCGACACGCCCAAAATCCGAAAGTCGCTCAAAGCCCTGCAAGATGTCGGCATCGGTTACATCACGCTCGGACAGTCCACCGCAACGCTTTCGGGCGGCGAAATCCAACGCATAAAACTTGCAAGCGAACTTCACAAAAAAGGCGCGGTCTATATCCTCGACGAACCTTCTACAGGTCTTCACAACAAGGATGCCGAAAAACTTCTTGCCTTATTCCGAAAACTTGTTGCCGACGGAAACACGGTCATCATCATCGAACACCGCCTCGAACTCATCGCCCAAGCGGACTACATCATCGAAATGGGACAAGGCGGCGGCACCTCTGGCGGCGAAGTCGTATTCCAAGGCACCCCGCAAGAGCTCATCCATTGCGACCGCTCGAAGACGGGGCAATATCTGACATTGGCAAACTTCATGTTGCCTTGATGTTTGAAGTGAACGAGGGCATTTCAAAATAGGCACAACCTCTTATTGAGCGATGACCGTCATTGGGCTACGTCGAGCTCTAAGTTTGCAGCTAAAGGTTCAACCTTACAGGTCGAAAAAATTCGCGAATAGTTGCCAAAACAGGTTCTAACAGGTTCTAACGGTCGTCCTTTGTGCGTGGGCTCTCCGGCCTGCCATCGTAAAACTGCTGGTTGACTCTATACCATCGCAAAAAACAGGGGGGGAGCGTATGTTTTTCCGGCTATTCTGATTGAGTTGTTGAAAAGAATGTGTAACTTTGCAGCGCAACCGAATTTTCACAACAGAACAAAAGTATTATGTACGACAAACAGCGAGGGCTTTACATTGCCCATGGCCCGAAGGGGCCTCTCTCGATTACAGGTAAGATGGCGAACCGCCACGGACTGATTGCCGGTGCCACGGGCACGGGCAAGACGGTGACGCTGCAAGTGATGGCCGAGACGTTCTGTCAGGCGGGCGTGCCCTGCTTCATGGCCGACATGAAGGGCGACCTCAGCGGCATTTCGCAGACGGGCCGCATGAGCGGATTCATCGAGAAGCGGCTGCCCGAGTTCGGGCTGGAGGCCCCGGAGTTCCAGGCCTGTCCCGTGCGCTTCTACGATGTGTTCGGTGAGCAGGGGCACCCCATGCGCGCCACCATCTCGCAGATGGGGCCGCAGCTGCTTAGCCGTCTGCTGGGACTGAACGAGACGCAGGACGGCGTGCTGAACATCGTGTTCCGCATCGCCGACGAGCGCGGCCTGCTGATTCTGGACATGAAGGACCTGCGCGCCATGCTGGACTACGTGTCGAAGCACGCCAAGGAATACACCACGCAGTACGGCAACATCAGCCCGGCCTCGGTGGGGGCCATCCAGCGGGCTCTGCTGCAGCTGGAGAACCAGGGCGCCGGCCAGTTCTTCGGCGAGCCCTCATTCGACATCTTCGACCTGATGCAGACCGAAGGAGGCAAGGGCGTGATGAGCGTGCTGGCCGCCGACAAGCTGATGATGCAGCCCAAGCTGTACAGCACCTTCCTGCTGTGGCTCCTGAGCGAGCTCTACTCCACCCTGCCCGAAGTGGGCGACCTGCCGCTGCCCAAACTGGTGTTCTTCTTCGACGAGGCCCACATGCTGTTCGACGGCACATCGAAGGCCCTGCTTGACAAGATTGAACAGGTCATCCGCCTCATCCGCTCGAAGGGCGTGGGCATCTACTTCATCACCCAAAGCCCCACCGACATTCCCGAAAATATCCTTGGCCAGCTGGGCAACCGCGTGCAACACGCCCTGCGTGCCTACACGCCCAAAGACCAGAAAGCCGTGAAGACCGCCGCCGACACCTTCCGCGCCAATCCCGACTTCAAGACGGACGAAGCCATCATGCAACTGGAAACAGGCGAGGCGCTGGTCAGCCTGCTTGACGAGAAAGGAGCGCCGACGATGGTAGAACGTGCCAAGGTGCTTTTCCCCCTGTCGCAAATCGGTGCCGTCACCGAGGGCCAGAGGCTTGACATCTTGAAGCAGAGCCGCATCTATGGCAAATACGACAAGCCTATAGACCGCGAAAGTGCCTTCGAAGTACTGATTGCCGAAGCAGAGCAACAACAGAAAGCCCTTGGAGAGGAAAAGGCAACGCAAGAAGAGGAGAAAGCTGCCACGAAAGGAAGCAAGGCGAAAGAAAAGCCCGGCATCATGAGCAAAGTGCTGAAAGCCGTGATGACCGCCGTCACCTCCACCCTGGCGGCCCTGCTTGGCACCTACGTCAGCAACAAGGTGTCAGGCCGGCAGACCAAGTCGCGCACCTCTGCCACCAGCAAGGTGGTGAAGAACGCAACCAGCGCCGCCACGCGCACCATTACGAAGGAGCTTACACGCGACATTCTGGGAAATCTGACGAAATAGAGAACAACCCTTGTTTGCTATCGAGACAAACAAGGGTTGTTGCTTTATAAGCCATCAGACATGGCTCTATACCAGCAAATCCGTTTAGAAATTCATGCCAACACTCAGCTGCAGGCAGCCGTTGTGTGAAGTGTCGAATGCGTCGTGGCAGATGTTGGCCAGGCCGAACTCGTAGGCGACTTCCACATAGAACAGGTCGTAGTTCAGTCCGCAGCCAAAACGCAGACCACCGTCGAAGCGGCGGAAGGAATACTCTTCACCCGAAAAGGAGCTGTAGGCCTTGCGCTCGCCGAAGTTCTTGATTTTACCGCCAATGCCCAATGCAAAATAGCCGCCAAGGAAAGGCTGCAGGCTCATGTGTTCGTTGAAGTCATATTTGTATTTGAAGCCAAAGGGGAGTTCCAGATAGTCGAGATTGTATTTGAACTTCATCTGGCTACGGCTGCCGTCCTCGCCAGTCACAGGCACATAACCGATGCCGCCCTTTTGAATATAGGAAAGTCCGAATTCAAAATACACCGGCACAGTCTGCGTGACCTGTACCCCCATAATGCCACCGATGTTCAGGCCTGTCTTCAGACTGCCGCCGTCCAGCATGGGGTCGTCGCTGTTTACATGAGAAAAGGCGGGTCCGATGCGGATGCCGTAATATACAGGCACATCGCCATAGAAGGAGCGGTAGTGGTGTTCAGCCCTGGCTGCCCGCTGTGCACTCAGCGTGAACGTTGCCGTCAGAGCCAAGATGGAGGTAATGAAAAGCTTTCTCATAGTCGTTATATGTGTTGATGGTTTATAAACTGGGCGCAAAGATATGACTTAAAGTGAAAAATGAAAAGTGAAAAGTGAAAAATCTGTGTTTCCCGGGGATGAAAAGTGGAAAATCTATCGTTGAGAATGGTTTTTCACCTCCACCACGGCATCGGCTGGCTGCTTTTGGTTTTCGTCCCAGATGAGTTCGCCGCAGTGGCCTTCCACGGTAATGTGGCCGCTGGTGGGATTCTTGATGCTGGTGACGTCGCCCTTGATGTTGCCGTTCACCGTGGAGTATTCAAACAGCAGGTTGGCGTCGGGGCCAAAGGTGCAGTCTTCCAGCGTGAGGCCATCGACGTAGCAAAGCAGCTGTTCACCTGTGAGGTGGCAACGCACCAAACGGATATTCTTGCCGTACCATGCAAAGTATTCGCCGTTGACTTCACTGTCGTAAATCGTTACGTTCTCCGACTCCCAGAATGCGTCCTTCGAGTTGATGACGGCGCCATGGATTTCCACGTTCCTGACATACTGAAAGCCGTAGTTGCCCTCCTGATGATAGTTGTCGATGCGGATGTTTTCGCTGTGCATGAAGACATAGTCGCACCGTTCAATCCTGACATTCTTCAGCCGGATGTTCGTGCAGTCCCACAGGAACTGCTCGCCATTGGGGAAGTCGGTGTTCTCCACATAGATGCCATCCATGCGGCGGAACAGCTTCGGGGAATCGCAACGGCAATTCACCATGCGGCAGTTTCGGCTGTACCACAGGCTGGAGCGTGCACTTTCGGCAAAATAGCAGTTGCTGACCGTGAAGCCGTCCGTTTCCCAGAAAACGTACTTTCCTTCAAAAGTACAGCCCTCCGCCTCGATGTTGCTTGACTCCTTGATGGACGACTCGCCGATGTGGATGGTTACATTTTCAAGGCGCAAGTCGTGAGAAGCATAAAGGGGGCGTTCACCGCCATATTCTTTGTTCTTGATTGTTGTCATGTCCTATTTATACATTATGAATCCACTCTGCTCCATCCCCTTCTCGTTAACTTAATAATAAATGTGATGCCGCGCCAGCATAGCTCTATGGCCATTGCAATCCACACGCCCCTCAGTCCCATCGTTGGTGCCAAGAGTGTTGCCAACGACAGGCGCACAATCCAGATGCTGGCCACGTTCATCATGCTTGGCACCAATGTTTTGCCGGCTCCCACAAAGACGCTGTAGGCAACAATGGCTGCAGCAAAACCCGGTTCTGCCCAAGCCTCAATGCGCAGCACCTCGGTGCCCAGGGCAATGACGTCGGCTTTGGGCGTGATGACGGCCATCATTTCAGGCGCAAAAATCCACATGATGATGCCCATCATTGCCATGATGCTCATGCCTAAAGCCATCGCTATCCAGGCAAAACTCCGCATCAGGTCTTCACGCCTGGCCCCCTTGCTCTGCCCCACAAGGGTGGTGGCAGCCTCGGCCACGCCATAGCCTGGCATATAGCAAAGTCCTTCCACCTCAATGCCAAACATATTGGCTGCAATGGCCACGTTGCCCAGCGGGGCGATGATGCCCGTGATGGCAATCTGTGCTCCGCACATCACGCCACGCTCCAGTCCGATGGGGCTGCCTATCTTGAAAGCTTTCAGCAGGGTTATCCTGGTTGGCTTGAACTGCAGTTCGGTGTCCAGCGAAAAGCGCAGCATCTTGTCTTTCACCACCAGTGCGTACAACATGCAGACGGTCGTCACGGCGTATGCCAGGAATGTGCCGTAGGCCGCTCCCAAGATGCCCATGTGGCACTGGAAAATGAAGATGTAGTTGAACACCACATCCAGGAAACACATCATGGTGTTCAACATGCTGGGAACCTTGATGTTGCCGCTGCACCGCAGACTGCCGGCAGCCAGCATGTCCATGGCCAGCACGGGCAATGCACAACAGACGATGGTCAGGTATTCGGTAGCACCGGCACGGATTTCCTCCTTGGCATCCAACCACACAGGCAGAAGCGGGGCAATAAGGATGCCAATCAAGGTCATCATGGCGGCAAAACAGCCCACCGTCACCATGCCCTGACGAATGACCCTGCGCGCCCCGGCCTGGTCGTTGGCTCCCACATGGTGCGCCACCTGTACCGAAAAACCTGATGCTGCGGCAGAACAGAATCCGCCAAACAACCAGATTGTTGTGCTGACCAGGCCCACGGAGGCCGCCTCGTTTGTGCTCAAATGTCCCAGCATTGCAGCATCAATCATCTGCATGACAACAGACGACAGCTGGGCAATCATGGCAGGAAGACTCAACAGAACAATGAGCCGCAGTTTTTGCCTGAGGCTCATCGTCTGTGCGCCACTCCGCACCATTGCAAGGAGTTCGTCCTTCGTCTTTTTCACTAACTGTAATTTATAAATTGTGAATTGCCAATTCTCAATTTTCAATTCTCAATTTTCAATTCTCAATTCCCATCACCCCTTGCCCAACGCTTCTTTCACGGCCTTTTCAATTCCTTCGCCGCGCAAGCCACGGGCAACGATTGTGCCGTCCGGGGCAAACAGGATAATCTCCGGGATGCCTTCAATGCCGTATGCTTCAGAGCCAGCCTTCTGTGCGTTCAACATCTGGGGATAGTCGATGCCGAGCTCCTTCATGGCCTTCTGTGTATCGTCAGGGTCGTCCCATGTGGCCACGCCCAGCACCTCGAACTGGTCGCCCTTATACTTATTATATACATCGATAATATTGGGTATCTCCATGCGGCACGGACCGCACCAGCTGGCCCAGAAGTCAACAAGCACATACTTGCCTTTGCCCACATATTCGCTCAGCTTGGTGATTTTTCCGTTGTACTCTGCCTCAAAGTCCTTGAACATGGCACCCTTATCCGTTGCCAACTGCACCTTCCAGGCCTCCTTGGCCTCCATGATGGTTGAGTCGTTCTTCAGGAAATCCTTGCTCTCGACAAGCTCCATCAGCTCCTCCTTGGGCATCAGCTGCGATAACAAGGCACGCACCACATACACGCCAGCCGCATTCTCGTTCTGCTCCACAAACTCCTTTGCCAGGCTCAGCATCTTGCTTTCGGCCTCGGGGTCATCCTCCTTGAGGGCACCAATCTTTTCAAACAGCGGTGCAAGCGCCTTCTCCAATTCCTCATTAGTCATTTTGGCAGCAGGAACCGAACCCTGCTGGCAGCTGCATAGTGCTATCAGCACCGCAACCATCGTCATTAGCATCTTTTTCATAACAGTCTTTTGGTTTTTTAATGGTTTCCACTTCATTTTCGCTGCAAAAGTACAACTTTTTCTGTTTTCCGCCAAAATCTTCTGTTCCAACAATCGTTAACGCAATACCAAGAATCGTTAAAACCACCATCTTCCTGCGACAACGTTCCAACACCTAAAAATGCTTCTTTTTCCGGGTGTGCGACAACTTTTATTGACCTAAATCATTAAATCAGCCTTTTTCTTCATGTTTTCGTGCACAACGCTTGCAGATTCCCAGAAAACCCCTACCTTTGCATCGTGTTTTTCATAGTATTAGATTTAAGGTTAACAAAGGTTGGAGTACGGCGGTACTCCTTTTTTTGCTTTATATAGTCTGCAACACTAATTCCTTAAACAGCCAATGGGTACAACAAACACCCCGTCCGGCCTCTGATAAGCATACGGCCCCACGGCCGTCAGTACCATCATCAGCGATGGCTTCTTCATGCGTGTAGTATCAATCGTGTTGGCCAGGGCCTGCAGCGAATTGACAGCATCTTCTATCAGTTTCTCGCCTCCAAGCTTCACCTCAATCAGCGCATAAGTTCCATTCCTGCGATGCAACACCGTGTCACACTCCAGCCCGGAACTGTCACGGTAATGATATAGCCTGCCATCCAGCGTTTCTGCAAATACGCGCAAGTCGCGCACAGCCAAATCTTCAAAAAACAGGCCAAACGACTCAAGGTCGTTGATTAAGTCGTTAGGGCCTAAACCCAACGCCGCCGTTCCGATGCTGGGGTCAACAAAATGGCGGGTGTCTGTAGTGCGTATGGCCGACTTGCTTCGGATGTTCGGATTCCAGGCTTCAAGGTCTTCCACCACAAACAGCTGTTTAAGTGCCCTGATGTAGTCAGCCACGGTGTCCTCATCGAGCGTTCTGGCATCATTCGACAGCATATCAGCCTTGATGGCGCTATATGAAACCTGCTGCGAAATGTGTCTGGCATACGAGCGCAGCAAAAGCCGCGTGCGCTCAGCACTGCGCCTCACACCATCAACGCGCTGAATATCCAGTTCTGCCACGGCATCCACATAATCCAAAGCCTGGTCCAGGGCAACACTCCCGTCCAAAAACGTGGCCTGTGGCCAACCACCCCGGCAAGTGAGGTAAGCAATCCGCCGCAAATCCAGGCTGTTCGGCTGTGGCGAAAGCGCATCACCATCGAACAAACGCCCCAGGCTGACACTGCCCGTGGAGTCTCCCGACTCAAACAAACTCATTGGACGCATCTTGATTCTTGCAATACGCCCCGTTCCGCTGTGAGTGGTTGCATTGGCCTGCGGCAGCACCGACGAACCCGTCAAGATAAATTGCGAAAAATCCCCCCGCTTGTCAACCTCACTGCGGATGCTATCCCACAGCGAGGGAATCGTCTGCCATTCATCAATCAGCCGGGGTGTTTCCCCCTGCAACAGCAACTGGGAGCTGACCTCCGCCATCTGTCTGCTTTGCTTCAAGACTTCACTGTCACCCAAATCAAGCAAACTCTTCGACTGCTGACGCGCAGTTGTAGTCTTGCCACACCACTTGGGGCCCTCAATCAGCACAGCCCCCTTCCCTGCCAGCTTACGGGCAAGGAGACTGTCCGCAATTCTGGGTTTATACATTTTTGCCTCCATCACATCATCCTGTTTATTGGGCTGCAAATTTACTGGTTAATATTGTATTATGCAAACTTTTCGGAAGTTTTTCGGTCGTTTGTGGTGATTTTGTTCGGTCGTTTGTGGAAGTTTTGTTCGGTCGTTTGTGGAAATTGCCCTTGACAAATTGCAACGACTCATCACCACAAACAGGTGGGGGGGGGAAGCTGAAACAGCCCCTGTGCATCACTGCGCAGGGGCTGCAAAATTTATTATATAACCTTCATAATAATCCACACAGTACCTCACGGCAAACTTTTGTGTGTGGAAAAAATACTTGGTATGTTGTCGCCCTTTCGGGCGGAACAACCGAATGGCATTTACCAGAGGTCTTCGAAGTTGTCGTCGGACTCGTTGCGGCTGCCACGGTCTTTGGAGCCGACAGTGCCGCCTGAGTAAGAGCCGCCAAAATTGAGCGATTCGCAAATCATCTGGGTTGCGCTGATTTTCTGCACCTCAACGTGGGGGGTGATATATGTCTTTTTCATTGTGATGTTCTCCTTTTTTGTATTCTGTTTGTTTTTTGTCTAAGGAATCAAGGAATTGAGGAATTTCCTTTATTCCTAAGTTCCTTAGACCTTAAAATCTCCTTAGCGTACAAGATATTTCTTGCCGTTCTTGATGACGATGCCCTTGTAGGCGGCGTTCACGCGCTGGCCGCCGAGGTTATAGATGGCGGCGTTCTCGGTTGTCTCCGTGGCAATGGCCTTAATGCTGCTGGCATCATCGTCAAAGACAAAACGAAGCTTGGCGCTGCCACCCTGGGTGTTCAGGTATGCCTTGCCAGTAGCGAGGTTATAACCACCTTCAGCAACCACGTGGAAACCAACCTCTAAATAGTTACCAGCACCGTCATTGATAGCACCGAATACATAGTTGCCAGCCTCAACCGTTGTTACTTCGGTCACGCCCACCAACTTGTTTCCACTCAATGCTGTGCCCGATGCGACAACGGGGATGCTATAGGTTGTGTTGGCTGTTCCCTTCAGCAACAAGCCCTCGCCGGCAGGAACTGCAGTATTGGCCGTTGACAATGTAGCATACTCACCAGCCACGTTTGATACATAGTAAGCAGTCAGACCATCAGGCAGATTAGAAAGGTCAAGCGGATAGGTTGAAGCAAAGGTGGCATAGCCTGTGGCACCGATAGTGGCAGAGACAAAACCACCACTCAAGTTGAATACCTCCATGTGAGTATAAAGGACATATTCACTGTTCTTGTTGGCCAATGAGAAAGAGAGGCTTTCACCCGACACAGAAGTGTTACTCTCCGAGACATCAGCGAAATTTACTTTATCTGCAGTTCCTGTCTTGTAATAAAGGTAAGCGGTTGTATAAGTATCTCTTGCAGTAGGATATAGATTGACGTTACCGTCTGACTGCATACCTAACAAATCAATATAATAAATTTGCTTACTGCCACTACCCATTGGACTGAACGTTAAACCTGTAGGCATATTTGTTTGTTCTAACGTAAACGATGTTTTGTATCGGTTTCCAGTATCATTAAAGCCTGCAACTGTGTTAGAATTATAGTCACCGTATCTCATGATGCTTGTAAAGTCATACGTTGTACGTTCATACTTTGTAGCATCGACCTTATAATAGTAACCATCCGTATGAGGTGTGAAATCGTCAAAAGCAGTCGCCTTAAAATAGATGTCAACAGAAGTGTATAGATAATAAGAGTCTCTTGTGGTGAGTTCAAAATAGTTCGATTTCCCGTCACCGATGATGGCTGTTGTTTGTAGCTCCTTGTCTGAAATCTTTGTAGTACTTTCAGCGTCACCAACATAGTAGTTCAACACAGCAATAGAACCATCGCCTATACCTGCCACATATAGATACATACCGGTGCCGTTTATCTGTAAGCCGTAATTAGATAATACCAGATAAAGGGTACTTGAGGAGGTATTTCTGAAAGTCAACCCTAATGGCATTTCGCTTTTGGAAGTACTTTTGTTGAAAGTTGTCTGATAACGATGTGATGATTTTCCTTCGCCACTGAATCCCATAGGAGCTGCCGCTGTTGCTGTTGTGCCATAAACAAGGGTTGTGAAATCGAAGGTCTTTTTGAAATAATTAACCGAATTCAGTTCGTAGAATCCTGTAGTTGAATTATAAATGGGAACATCAACTGCCCACGCACTCATACTTCCCATACACAGCACAGCTGAGACGAGAAGCGTCTTCAAAGTAATTTTTTTCATGAATAAAATAAGTAGTTAAAGTTAATAAATATAGGATAAATTGTTGTTTGTCTTGTTGTTGAGGTATTGGACGGGAAGGCACAACAGGGCCTTGGCCGCCAAAAGTAGGTAAGTTAATAGTCTGTTAGGTTAATCTGGGGTTAGGTCTGTGTCATGGTTTCGCAGCCGCGCAGTCCCGATGCGGTGCTATATATATAAACAATGTGTGGAACACAAAAGAAGCGTAGAACTGTGCGTGCTCTACATCTTTTAGCTGAAATTCAACTAACAAGAAAAAGCATACGCTTCTCTATGAAACAATATGTCTGGGCTAAAGTGCAGAGGTATGCACAAAGTCCGCTGTAAATATACGGCTTTTTTTGTTATTGGCAAAGGAAATGGGAAGTTTTTTATGGCAGGAAAGCCGCAGACAATTCTTTTTCAAAAAAACGAAAATCACTTTCACTTTCATAAAATGCACCTTATTGAATTATATATCAAACAGAAAGCACTATGAAAGTAAATTTTTCACTTTCATTCACTTTCATTTCTCTGTCATTATAGTGTTGCATCGGGAGCGGTGTAACCGTGTATGGCGACACGCCTGACGATGCATCGTGACGACCGCGACGATGTTTCGTGACGACCGCGACGATGTTGTGTGACGACCGTGGTCATGTTTCGTCACGACCGTGGCCATGTTTCGTCACGACCGCGACGATGCATCGTCATTCCAGTAGCACAGGTGTGTCGCGGCAGTAGCACAGGTGCGCTACTGGAGCAGCACAGGTGTGTCGCGGCAGTAGCACAGGTGCGCTACTGGAGTAGCACAGGTGTGTCGCGGCGGTAGCACAGGTGTGTGTTGGGACAGCAGTTCAATGAGACCAAAACTGCCAAGCTAAGCAAAAGCACTATGAAAGTGAATGAAAGTGAAAAATTCACTTTCACAATGCTTGTCGTCTGATTATTTGGCAGTTAACCCCCAAATTATGAAAGTGAAAGTGATTTTCGTTTTTTTCGGTTTATGTAGCTGAGGGATGTATTATACGCTTGGCGCGCCTGAAGAAAATAAAAAGCCCGCAAAACGAGGTACAGGTGTGCTGCGATTGCAACACACCTGCACTCTATAGACATCGGCCTGTGTCAATAATTACTTCAACCGTTCCTGTATGGCCTTGCTTTCAGCCTCGTAACCGGGCTTGTTGAGCAGGGCAAACATATTCTTCTTGTAGGCTTCCACGCCTGGCTGGTTGAATGGATTAACACCAAGAATGAGGCCAGAGATGCCACAACCCTTCTCAAAGAAGTAGATGAGCTGGCCGATGTTGTATTCATCCAGCTTCTCAATGCTGATCTTGATGTTGGGCACACCGCCATCGACGTGGGCCAGCTGGGTGCCGAGTTCAGCCATCTTGTTCACCTGGTCGATGCGCTTGCCGGCCAGGAAGTTCAGGCCGTCGAGGTTCTCGGCGTCGGTGGGCACTTCGAGGCAGGTGTTGGGGTTCTCCACGGAGATGACGGTTTCGAAGATGGTGCGCTCGCCGTCCTGAATCCACTGACCCATAGAATGGAGGTCGGTGGTGAGGTCAACCGATGCGGGGAAGATGCCCTTGCCGTCCTTGCCTTCGCTCTCGCCGTAGAGCTGCTTCCACCACTCGCCCAGGTTGTGGAGCTTGGGCTGGTAGTTGGCCATAATCTCTATCTTCTTGCCGCTCTGGTAGATGGCGTTGCGCACAGCAGCATAGATGGCTGCAGGGTTCTGGCTGAGGGGCGCATTGAGGTCGCACTGGGCCTCCATGTCCTGTGCACCCTTGACGAGGGCGGCAATGTCGAAGCCGGCCACGGCGATGGGCAGCAGACCAACGGGGGTGAGCACCGAGAAGCGACCGCCCACGTTGTCGGGGATGATGAAGCTCTTGTAGCCTTCCTTGTCGGCGGTGGTGCGGGCGGCACCCTTCTTGGCGTCGGTGATGGCCACGATGACCTTCCGGGCCATGTCCTTGCCAAGCTGGTCTTCACACATTTTCTTCAGCAGGCGGAAGGTGATGGCAGTCTCGGTAGTGGTGCCCGACTTGGAGATATTGATGACACCAAACTTCACGGTCTTCAGATAACCGATGAGTTCCGAGAGGTAGTCCTCGCCGATGTTGTTGCCTGCGAACAGGATGCGTGGTGCCTTTGATGGCTGAAGCCAACCGAAGGTGTTGGAGAGGGCATCGATGACCATGCGTGCACCGAGGTAGCTACCGCCAATACCGGCCACGACCACGGCCTCGCAGTTTTCCTGCAGCACTTTGGCTGTCTGGTTGATTTCGTCGATAAACTCAGGTGTGATGGAACTTGGCAGGTGGAGCCAGCCCAAAAAGTCGTTACCGGCACATGTGCCTTGTTCGAGTGCCGTCTGTGCGGCCTTTACCTGAGGCTCTAAAGCCTTTACTGCATCAGCAGCCAGAAACTGCTGCGCCTTCGAAATGTTGATTTGCATAATCTTTATAGGTTTTAATAAAAACTTTTATTATTCTTTGTACCGCAAGCGGTCTTTAAAAAACAAGAAAAAACCAAAGAAAACAAGAAAAAACATTGGATTTTTTAAAAATAGCTAATAGAACGAATATCCGGGTCAAAATAGTATTTTTCGCATTCGTCAATTATTGGCGCGAAATTATATAAAATTCCTATTCTGATATTGGCACATCGCATATAGTTCCAAAGCTGCATTCGCTCATAGACACTTATACTTTCTATAGCCTTACATTCAAGAAAGATTTTGTCTTTGCAAAAGAAATCCACAAACAATCTGTGAGGCAATTCAATTCCTCTGAATGTCGGTCTGAAATAATACTCCTTTATAAACTTGATGTGAGCTTGTTCAAAAGCAATTTTAAGAGAATCCTGATAGACGTATTCTGTCAATTCAGGCCCTTGCTCACGATGCACATCCTGACAACAGCCAATGACATCAAAAGTGTATTTTTTGAGTTTTTCCCTCAAATCAGGCTCCAATTCCTTTTTAACAAACATGCTCATATTAAAAAAAGAGAGGTTTTTTCTTGTTTTCTTTTGTTTTTTCTTGTTTTTCTAAAGCCGCCGCAGGCGTAAATCGTCCGACTGTTTCACCGCAAACTGTCGCTAAGTATCTTGATTTCCACGGCTGGACTTATCTTGCCGTAGAGGATGTTATAGACAGCATCGAGGATGGGCATACTGACGTGGTAACGTTTGTTGAGGACCTTCATACAGTCCGTGCCATAGTAGCCCTCGGCAATCATTTCCATTTCCAGCTGGGCCGTCTTCACGCTGTAGCCCTGCCCTATCATGGTGCCAAATACGCGGTTGCGCGAGAAATTGGAGTACATCGTTACCAAAAGGTCACCCAGATAGGCTGTGGATGAGACACGCCGTTCCTCGTCGGGCTGCACAGACGTGAGGAAACGCTTCATCTCCTGCAAGGCATTACATGCCAGCACGGCCTGGAAGTTATCGCCCAACTTCAGACCATGGCAAATACCTGCTGCAATGGCATACACATTCTTCAGCACCGATGAGTATTCAATGCCCTCAATGTCCTGGCTCACGCTGGTCTTCACATACTTGTTGGTTAGCAGGTCGGCCACCACCTGTGCATTGTCCAAGTCGCGGCACCCCACTGTGAGGTAGCACAAACGGTCGAGTGCCACTTCCTCGGCATGGCTGGGGCCACCGATGCAAGCCATCTGTTCCTCCGGGATGTTATAGACTTTCTCGAAGTAGCGGCTCACGGTCAGCGACTCTTCGGGCACAATGCCCTTGATGGCCGTCACCACCATCTTTTCGCGCAAATTGGCCTTCAGCTTCTTCAGGTGGCTCTTCACGTAAGGCGACGGGATGACGAAGATGAGCGTATCGTTATTCTTCACCACCTCGTTAATGTCACTGCTGAACGTGATGCGGTCCACATCGAAATGAAGACCTGTCAGATAGGCTGGGTTGTGGTGCAACCGCTTGAAATCTTCAATGCGGTCGTCACGGCGCATGTACCACGTGATGTGCTCCTCGTGGTGCATCACAATCTTGGCAATGGCGGTAGCCCAACTGCCACCACCTAAAACGGCTACTCTGCCTGTGCTTTGAAATTGCATAATATTGCGTTCAGTTCGTCAACGCTTGGTTTCTGGATGTCCAGTTTATATTTCTTGATGACCTCGCCAATCTGTTGCTGAATCTTCTGTGCACCTACGCCCTCAAGGTCGCTCACCTGGTTGTAGCCCACCTTGTAGAGCACGGGCACGATGTCAGCCGCGAAGCCCAGTTCGGTGAAACGCTCCACGCTGTCATGTGGTGCCTTCTTCTCCGGCTTCATGGTCGGGAACAGCAGCACTTCCTGAATGGTTGGCTGCCCTGTCATCAGGATGGCCAGACGGTCGATGCCGATGCCGATGCCACTCGTTGGCGGCATACCGTACTGCAGGGCACGCAGGAAGTCATGGTCAATCACCATCGCCTCGTCATCGCCCCTGTCAGCCAGCTTCATCTGCTCCACGAAACGCTCTTCCTGGTCGATGGGGTCGTTCAGCTCGGAGTAGGCATTCGCCAGTTCCTTGCCGTTCACCATCAGCTCAAAACGCTCGGTCAGTCCGGGCTTCGAGCGGTGCATCTTTGTCAGCGGCGACATCTCCACTGGATAGTCTATAATAAATGTAGGCTGAATGAACGACCCTTCACACGTCTCGCCGAAAATCTCGTCAATCAGCTTGCCACGGCCCATCGTGTCGTCAACCTCCACGCCCACCTTCTTGGCGGCTTCGCGCATCTCTGCCTCCGACATGTTCTCCAGGTCGTAGCCTGTCTTCTCCTTGATGGCCTCCAAAATGGGCAGACGGCGGTACGGAGCCTTGAAGCTCACTACGTTGTCGCCAATCTTCACTTCCGTCGTGCCGTTCACAGCCACACAAATCCGCTCCAACAACTGCTCGGTGAACGACATCATCCAGTTGTAATCTTTGTAAGCCACATACAGCTCCATGCAGGTAAACTCCGGGTTGTGGCTGCGGTCCATACCCTCGTTGCGGAAGTTGCGGCCAATCTCATACACGCCCTCGAAGCCGCCCACAATCAGACGCTTCAGATACAGCTCCGTGGCAATGCGCAGATAGAGGTCCACGTTCAGCGCATTGTGGTGGGTAATGAACGGGCGAGCACTGGCGCCACCCGCAATCTGCTGCAAGATGGGCGTCTCCACTTCTGTAAAGCCTGCCTCGTCGAACACCTGACGCATGGTGCGCAGGATGGTGGCACGCTTCAGGAAGGTGTCCTTCACGCCGTTGTTCACAATCAAATCGACATAACGCTGGCGGTAACGCAGTTCGGGGTCTTCAAAGGCATCGAACACCTGTCCGTCCTTCTCCTTCACCACCGGCAGCGGCTTCAGGCTCTTGGCCAGCACCGTCAGCGACTTGGCATGTACAGAAATCTCGCCAGTCTGCGTGCGGAACACAAATCCCTTCACACCAATGAAGTCGCCCAGGTCGAGCAACTTCTTAAACACTTGATTATAGAGGTCCTTATTCTCGTCAGGACAAATGTCATCACGTGTCACATACACCTGAATGCGGCCCTTCGAATCCTGCAATTCCACGAAGCTGGCCTTGCCCATCACACGACGGCTCATCATGCGTCCCGCGATGCACACTTCGCGCAGCGGTTCTGCAGGATTGCCGTCGGCATCCAGCGCAGGGTCCTTGAAATCGGCTATAATGTCAACAGAGAAAGCATCCGTAGGATACATGGCAGCAGGATAAGGCTCAATGCCCAAATCTCTCAGCGCCTGCAAATTATTGCGGCGGTTAATCTCCTGCTCAGAAAGTTCAAGAATGTTCATCTAAAAGCTCTTTGTACTATATATATTCTTAAATTCGGGTGCAAAGATAAGAAAAAAATACCATTCGCCCCGTACCATTTACCATTTTTTAATGCAATTTGTTCATTGTTCATCAATCTCGGTTGGCTGAAAAGCCTTACCTTTGCAGCCAATATACATTTTTCGTAATCAGTTTGCCAAAACACAAACACCCCACAATGGACACAACCGTCATTATCAGGATTATTGAAATCCTCGGCACTCTTGCCTTCGCCATTTCCGGCATCCGCCATGCCGCCGCCAAGCAGTTCGACTGGTTCGGCGGCTATGTCTGCGGCGTGGCCGTAGCCATTGGCGGCGGTACCCTGCGCGACCTGCTCCTGTCGGCCACACCATTCTGGATGACCGAACCCATCTATCTGATTTGCACGGCAGCAGCCTTCCTTTTCGTTGTGCTTTTCCACCACTGGATGCGGTGGCTCGACAATGCCTGGTTTGTCTTCGACACCTTGGGATTGGCCCTGTTCAATGTTGCTGGCATCCAGAAAAGCCTGGAGTACGGCCAGCCCATCTGGGTAGCCATCATCATGGGCTGCATCACGGGCTCTGCCGGCGGTGTCATCCGCGATGTGTTGCTCAACAACGAACCAGTCATCTTCCGTAAGGAAATCTACGCCCTGGCCTGCATCCTGGGCGGCTGTGCCTATTGGGTACTGCTCGAAGCCGGCGTGCCCATCACCCTCACCGCCGCCATCAGCTTTACCCTCACCTGCCTGGTGCGCTTCCTTTCTGTACGTTACAAGATTTCACTCCCCATCCTGCGTGAATCGTAAGAAACCGTCCCAAGGATTCGCAACTCCCGAACATAACGTTCCCCATGCAATGGGAAAACTTTCATAATAATCATAAATAATCCCAAAAGAATCCACCGTATTATGCGGAAATGGAGAATTCTTTGTATTTTTGCAACGTAAAAACAAAGAATCCATTATTTACATTAAAACAATATGAAGAAATTTCATTTAGCAGCAGGGCTTTCCGTCTTTTTGATGACGGGCTACGCCCAAGAGCCCAACATCCCCATGTTGGGTGGACCACAGATTGAAGTGAATTTCGATGAGTACAAGGCAGCACCTCAAGGCTTCGACCAAGAGCGTGAAGGAATCGCAAAAGGTACCGTAAAACTCATTGAGTACCAATCCGAATCAGTAGGCACCACCCGTAAGGCCAATGTCTATCTGCCCCCCAAATACGATGCAAAGAAAAAATACAGCGTGCTCTACCTGCTTCACGGTATCGGTGGTGACGAGAACGAATGGTACAAGGACGGCGGTGTGCCCAATATCATCATGGACAACCTCTATGCCGACGGAAAGGTGGCCGACATGATTATCGTCATGCCTAACGGACGTGCACAAAAGGATGATTCACGTGCAGGAGGCTTTGGCTCGTTCAGGGCATTCGGCGATTTCGACAAAGACCTCATCGGCAGCCTCATTCCTTACATCGAGAAGAACTTCAGCGTGTATGCCGACAAGGACCACCGTGCCATCGCCGGCTTGTCGATGGGAGGCGGTCAGTCGCTCAACTTCGGACTGGGACACATGGATGTGTTCGCCTACGTAGGTGGCTTCTCTTCTGCCCCCAACACCATGCGTGCTGCCCAACTCATTCCAGACGTGGAGAAAGTGAAGAAGGAGAACAAACTGCTGTGGATGGTATGCGGTGGAGCCGACGGTCTGATGAACAACAGTGCACAGCTCAAGGCATTCTGCGATGAGAAAGGCATTCCTTGCACGCTTATCAACTATCCTGACGGACATCACGACTTCGTCGTCTGGAAGTATGGCCTCTACAACTTCGCTCAGCTGATTTTCAGATAATCACCTAACCATGAAAAAGATTATGATAAGACTTACAACTGCCCTCCTCATAACGACGCTATTGTCATGTGGGGCAGACAATAAAAACAAGGAAGACATGTCACAACAAATTATGTACCACAGAATCCAGGTAGAGGACTGCAATGTTTTTTACCGTGAGGCAGGCTCTACGGAAAAGCCCACAATCCTATTGTTGCACGGATTCCCCAGCAGCAGCCACATGTTCCGCGAACTGATGCCAGAGTTAGCAGACGAGTTCCATCTGATTGCCCCAGACTTTCCTGCCTTCGGACAGACGGAAAGCCCCAGCCGCGAGGAGTTCGAGTACAGCTTCGACCATCTGGCCAAGATTGTCGATAAGTTCACCGAGGCTGTCGGGCTGACGAAATTTGCCATGTATGTGTTCGACTACGGCGCACCCATCGGCTACCGACTGGCGATGTGGCATCCCGAGCGCATCACGGCCATCGTCTCGCAGAACGGCAACATGTACGAGGAAGGACTGGGCAAGAAGTGGGAGGCTCGCAAGGCGTATTGGAAGAACCCCACGCCAGAGCTTCGCCAGCAGTTCTCGTCGGCTTTCGCACTGGAGACCATCATCGGCCAGTACACCTTTGGCACACCAGAAGGGAGTGTAGGCCCCGACGGCTACAGCCTCGATTACTACTATGTCAACCTGCCCGGACGCGCCGAGATGCAGAACGACCTGATTCTCGACTACCGCTCAAATGTTGCTCTTTATCCAGAGTTTCAGAAGTACCTTCGTGACAATCAGCCTCCTTTGCTGGCCGTATGGGGCGAGAACGACCCGTCGTTCATCCCTGCCGGAGCAAATGCTTTCAAACGCGACCTGCCCAACGCCGAAATCCACTTCGTTCCCAGCGGACACTTTGCCCTCGAAAGCCATCACACGGAGATTGCTCAACTGATGAAGGATTTCCTAAAGCGCGTGTTGAAGTAAGAAGATAATTCTCCTAATAAAACACAAAAGATTCCTCTATATCACCACGGTATGGAGAATTTTTTGTACCTTTGCCGTTGAAACGGCGAAGTTAGGCGGCATCTCGGCAATCGGAGCAAGCTCCATTGCACTCGGTTTGCACTGACTTTGTCCACAAAATATGGTCTTGGCAGAGACTTTTGCCTGAGAGCAATAAACACTCCACAAAACAGTTATTTGAAAGTTTCACAAATTAAAGTAAAGACCGTATGAAAAAGCAAATTCTTTTTATTCACCGATGGCTTGGCATCGTGTTTGGCGTGTTTATCAGCATTATCTGCTTTTCTGGAGCGATACTAGTCTTTCAGGATGAACTGAATCGGATGGCCAATCGCATCAGTGTTCCTGACGGTGCCACAATGTTATCGCCTGATGACTTGGTAGAGGCCGTCAACCAGTGGAAAACCGATGACCTGACTTTTGTTGCCCTGCAAATGCCCTCTGAGGATGGTGTCGTGGCGGAGGCACAGTTCGCTGAGTTGGGACGACAGACCATTGCGGTCAATCCCTATACAGGCGAACGGCTTGGCGAGAGCGGCTCGTCAGTTGTCCGTTTCGTGAAGAAACTTCACCGATGGCTGTTGATGCCTCCAGCCGACACACACGGCGGAATGAGCGTGGGGCGCTTCATCGTCGGAACTTCAGCAATGGTAATGACATTGATCCTGCTCACGGGCATTATCCTGTGGTGGCCAAAATCGAAGAAGATGCTGATGAACCGGCTGTCGGTGAAGACCAGCAAGGGCTTCCGTCGTTTTGCGTATGATAGTCATGTGTCTCTTGGCATCTACGCATTATTGTTCCTGTTGATGATGTCGCTGACGGGGCCCATCTTTTCGTTCCAATGGTATCGCAGCACTGCCACGGCCTTAGGTGGAGGAGAGCAACAGGAGCTGTTCAAGCACGACAAGCACGGCCATCCTGACAAGAAGGATTTGCAGATGAAACCGCAGCAAGTGACTGTGATGCAAGCAGGCCAGGATGCTCAGATGCCACAGGGCAAACTACCGCTGCAAATCGTTTTCAACCAGTTACACACGGGAAGTATCGGAGGCCTGTTGCTTCGCATCCTGTATTTCCTTGCCGCCATTATCGGAGGCCTACTACCCTGGAGCGGCTACTATATGTGGTGGAAGCGTACACATCCGCAGAGAAAATGAAACAGATAACGATTCTATAAAAGCGGCTGATGGAAATGAGAAAGATCTAATTACATTATAAAAAGCTGAAAACATGAAAGTGTTATTGATTAATGGTAGCCCCCATAAAAAGGGCAACACATTCCTGGCTCTGAGCGAGGCAGCAAAGACGCTGGAGCAGCAGGGCATTGAGACTGAGATTGTGCAGATTGGTGTGAAAGCGGTACGTGGTTGTATCGCTTGCGGACAATGTAGGGTGAAGCAGTTGGGCCGTTGTGTGTTCGACGATGATGTGTGCAACCGCATCGTGGAGAAGCTCGACGATGCCGATGCGTTGATTGTTGGTTCTCCTGTCTATTTCGGCCAGCCCAATGGTTCGGTGCAATCACTTATCCAGCGTATGTTCTTCTCGGCAGGAGCCAAGGTGCAGAACAAACCCGCTGCTGCCGTCTGCGTATGCCGTCGTGGTGGTGCCACAGCCGCCTACCAGACAATGAACATGCCTTTCCAGATGATGAACATGCCGGTAGTGACCTCGCAATACTGGAACATCGTCTATGGCCGTGAGGAGGGTCAGGCGGCTCTCGACACAGAAGGTATGCAGACGATGCGGACAATGGCCAACAACATGGCCTGGTTGCTGAAGAAGATTCATGCCGACGGCAATCCTGCTTATCCAGAGCGCGAGGAATGGCAACCGATGCACTTTATTAGATAACCCATATTAACAGTATGGTTACATTACAATTTATCCTTTACAACCTCACCTTCCTACTGGTGATAGCCCACTTCCTCGACAGCGCTAAAGAAAGTGAGTGGACTGATTTCATCTATCGTGGCTGTTATATAGGCTGGCTTGTGTCATCGCTCATACTGATTGCTCTGGCATTAGTGGGTATTGTTCCTGTTTATCTTGGCAATCAAGTGGGAGATATTCTTTCTGCTATCGTTGCCCTTGGAGGTTTGGGGGCAGCAGGTTATCACATACCCATGCATCGGATGAAGAAATCCGAGGTTTGCCACAACGGGCTTTCATACGGGATTATGATTGCCCTGAGCGTTTTGTGCATCCTGCTACTTGCTGCTAACGCTGACTCGTGATGGCTATCATAAGTTCGGCATAGACCCGAAAGACATAACACAACTAGCTAAGAAATTCTGATAAAAAACAAATAACAACGCTTATGCAACGACTAACACTAACACTTCTTGTCACATTACTCTCGCTGAGCATGGGACGGGCACAGCAAATACTTGACCTGGGCGGTGAATGGACTGTGACCCTTGCGGATGGCGGTGCAAAGCAGCACATCAGCTTGCCCAGTACGCTCGACGGGGCCGGACTGGGCGAAGTCAGCACGCTTGCTCCGGCATTGACGAAGCCCCAACTGTCGAGGCTCACCCGCAAGCATTCCTTTATCGGCGAGGCAAGGTATCAGCGTGAGATTACCATCGGCAAAGAGATGGCTGACAGGCCCCTGCAGCTGTTGCTGGAGCGTGTGATGTGGCGCAGCCGGCTGCTCGTTGACGGGCAGGATGTGGGGCAGGTGCAGGAGAGTCTTGTCGGTCCGCATGTGTTCCACATCAAAGGTCTTGCCGAGGGCAAGCATACGCTCACGCTTGTCATCGACAACAGAAAACTATACGAGATTTCAGTGGATAACCTTGCACACAGCTACACCAACGACACACAGATTATGTGGAACGGTGTGTTGGGACGCATGGAACTCTGCGTGGCCCAAACAGTGAGTGACGTTCAGGTGTATCCCGATATTGACAATAGCCGTGTCGCGGTAAAAGTAAAGGCCGAGAATCCTTCATTCTTTTGGGATGGCAGGAAGGTGAGTGCCACGAAGACTGCCGATGACGAATATCTTATTCCCGTTAACAACGTGAGACTATGGAATGAGTTTACGCCCAACCTCTATCAGCTGACGGTGACGGACGGCCAACAGCAGAAGAGCGTCACTTTCGGCATGCGTAGCTTCAAGGCTCAGGACAATCGGCTGCTCATCAATGGCAAGCCTACCTTCCTGCGGGGTACGTTGGAGTGCTGCATCTTCCCACTGACGGGTACGCCTCCGACCGACGAGAGCGGATGGATGAAGGTCTTTACTACTGCCCGCGAATACGGACTGAACCACCTGCGCTTCCACTCCTGGTGCCCGCCAGAGGCGGCTTTCCGTGTGGCAGACAAGATGGGATTCTACCTCCAGGTTGAGTTGCCCAACTGGTCACTGAAGGTCAACCAGGACTCTGCTATGGCGAAGTTCCTCTACCAGGAGGCCGACAACATTATCCGCAACTACGGCAACCACCCGTCGCTCTGCATCATCAGTTGCGGCAACGAGCTTCAGCCTGATTTCAAATTCTTGGGCGAGCTGACGCATTATATGAAGTCGAAAGATCCGCGCCACCTCTATGTCACCTCCACCTTCACCTTCGAGAAAGGCCACGGCGTGAAGCAGGAACCGGAGGACGACATCTTCATCACCCAATGGACAGACAACGGCTGGGTGCGCGGTCAGGGCGTGTTCGACGAACGAGTACCCGACTTCAAGAGCGACTATCGCGAGGCTGCCAAAGACATCACCGTTCCGTTGATAAGCCATGAGATAGGCCAATACAGCGTCTATCCCAACATCCGCGAGATAGATAAATATACAGGTGTGCTCGACCCGCTCAACTTCAAGGCTATACGCGCCGACCTGCAGGAAAAAGGTCTGCTGCATAAGGCCGATGATTATCTGAAGGCATCGGGACGGTTGGCCGCCATCCTATACAAAGAAGAGATAGAACGCGCCATGAAGACCCCCCAGCAGAGCGGGTTCCAGCTGCTCGACCTGCACGACTTCCCCGGACAGGGAACAGCCCTCGTAGGACTGCTCGATGCCTTCTGGGATTCCAAGGGCTTAGTAGAGCCGCAGCGTTTCCGCGAATTCTGCGCCCCGGTGGTTCCCCTGGCTCAGTTTGACAAGGCTGTCTGGAAGGCCAGCGAGACTTTCACGGCTCGTATAGACATCGCCAACTACTCGCTGGAGTCGATGGAAGGAAAGACCATCTGTTGGAAGTTGTCGGATGAGATGGGCAATATATATGCCGAAGGTACTGGCCAGGACATCAGCATATTATTAGATAAGGTGTCTGAAGCAAAGCGTTTCGAACTGCTTGTCAGCATCAAGGATACCCCTTGGCGCAATCGCTGGAATATCTGGGTCTATCCCGATGTGGTTTTGCCGCAGGACAAGCATATTCTCGTAACAGCCGACACAGACGAAGCCCTGAAAGCCCTGAAGAAAGGCCGGAAAGTATTGTTCTCGCCCAAGAAAGAGATCGTGAAGGGACTGGAGGGCAAGTTCCTCCCCATGTTCTGGAGTCCAGTACATTTTCCCAAACAAGCTGGGACAATGGGATTGCTCTGCAATCCCCGTCATCCTGCCCTTGCTCATTTCCCCACCGATATGCATAGCGACTGGCAGTGGTGGAATCTGGTGAAGCGCAGCCGGGTGATGGTGCTCGACAGCATCGCCCCTGTTAAGCCCATTGTAGAGAGTGTCGATAATTTCGTTAACAACCGCCGGCTGGCTCAGATATTCGAGGCAAAGGTAGGCAGGGGCAGTCTGATCTTCTCCAGCATCGACCTGCTGACGGATAGTCACCTGCCCGAACTCCGCCAGATGCAGTATAGTCTACTGAAGTATATACAGAGCAACGATTTCGCCCCCACGGTCTCCATCACAGAACAACACCTGCGCGGCTTGCTCAATGACTCGGCTACCGAGCAACGTACATCGGCAACTTCGATTTATGAATAATGATTATTTTAGAACCCACCTGAATTCAAAAAGCAAACTTATTATGATTAAGAAAATGATGTTATTGACGGCAACCGCTGCCACGATGCTGACGGCCTGCACACAGAAAAAGAATGTCCAGCAAACGGACGCAGTAGAGAATGACACCATCTCGACGGTGTACTTGACCCGCGAGATTTCGCCAGAGGCCCTGGTGAACATCTACAAGGCACTGGGCGTAGATGCAACAGGACGCGTAGCCGTAAAGATGTCCACCGGCGAAGGCTCGAATCCCAACTACCTGAAACCCGAACTCATCAAGAACCTGATAGCTGAGGTGGACGGCACCATCGTGGAGTGTAACACAGCCTACAGCAGCGGCCCAGGCAATGAGCAGGACGACCGCAACACGTTTGAGAACCACTGGAAAGTCATAGAGCGTCACGGTTTCAAGCCTGCGTTCAAGGTGGACCTCATGGACGAGGAGGGCGACATGAAGATTCCAGTCCGCGACACGACACACCTGAAGTACGACATCGTGGGTAAGCACATGGCGAACTACGACTTCATGATTGCGCTGAACCACTTCAAGGGTCATCCCATGGGTGGCTACGGCGGTGCGCTGAAGAACCTCTCGATCGGCTGCGGTTCGCAGAACGGCAAGGCATACATCCACTCGGCAGGCAAAATGGAAGTGCTTGATATGGCGAAGCTCTGGACGCCTGAGTACATCGGTGATCAGGACGGTTTTCTGGAGTCGATGGCTGCCGCTGCACAGGCCGTAACCGACTATTTCCGCGCCAAGAGGGGCATCATCTATATCTCGGTGATGAACAACATGTCGATTGACTGTGACTGTGTGGATCATCCTGAGCCCGTGAAACTGGAGGACTACGGCATCCTGGCATCGACCGACCCCGTTGCCCTCGACCAAGCCTGCATCGACATCATCAACCAGCAGAAGGTGACGGCAACCAACGACCCCACCGACCTGCTGAATCGCATCGATAAGCAGCACGGAGTACACACCATTGAACATGCCGCCAAGATAGGTCTGGGTAATCGCAAGTATAACCTCATAAGTATTGACAAGGCTGCGAGTAAGTGAGAGCAGAGTGGAGCTTGCTCCGACTTTGCCGAGCGTGAGTAGACTCGGCAGAAGCCAAGTAGAAAGATTATCTAAATAATAGAAGATTATGAACATTTTGATTTTACAAGGCTCTCCACGAGCCAACGGAAACACCGCTTGGATGGCGGAAGAGTACAAAAAGGCTGCCGAGGCAGCAGGTCATCACGTGACACTGGTCAACGTGTCAAAGAAAAAGATTGCAGGCTGCATGGCCTGTGAGTACTGTCACAACAAAGGTAATGGTGCCTGCATCCAAAAGGATGACATGCAAGAGCTTTATCCGTTGATGAACGAGGCAGAGGCACTGGTGCTGGCCGCGCCCATCTATTACTTTATACTCTGTGCCCAGATTCAGGCTCCCGTCCAGCGCATGTACTGCGTAAACAGTCCTGCAAAGGTGAAGAAAATGGCTCTGTTGATGTCATCCTATTCACCTGACGTTTACGATGGTGCCATTGCTGAATTTCGCAACATCTGCAATTATTGGCAGGTTGAGAACATGGGCTATGTCAGTGCCAAGATTGATGAGCAGAAAACCGAAGAGACCAGGCAAAGGGTGATAGCACTTGCTGCCAAATTGTAGGAAACCGCGCAAATGACCTAAACAGCTTCACGTTAAGTCAGGATACTTAAAATCGCCCCAAATTATTATTTAATGATTACATAAGGATAAAGAAGATAGTATTTGCATTGACAACGCTGTTGACAATAGTTGCCTGTACCAACAGCAAGCCTACAACGGACGAAGATGGCAGTGTAGTGGTTCGTGAGACAAGGATATTCTCCATCTTAGGCAAGGACACGCTGAAGCTTGATGTGTATATCAATCCACAGGCAAAGGTTAAACCCGATGGACATCCAGTCATGTTGTATATTCATGGTGGTGGATTCACTGCCGGAAGTCGTATAAACGCCGCTCAAGAGGTGTTCTTACGCTATATGGCTGAGCGTGGCTGGTTGGCCCTGTCCGTGGACTACCGTCTCGCAGGTGTCAGTATTGGTGAAAACGGAACGCTTAAGAATCCATACAATGTGGATGGCACACTGTCTGCTGTCAGAATGGCCTGCAGCGATGTGGTGGATGCCACCATTTTCGTATTGAAGCAGACAGACTGGAAGGCAGACCCCGCCAAATTCTGCCTGGGGGGCGGGAGTGCTGGAGCCATTACGGCACTGCAAACCATGTATGATGTCTGCAACGAAGAAACCTATGCACAAAAACTGCCGGAAGGCTTTGCATACGCCGGTGTCATATCTCAAGCCGGCTGCATCGGTGTGGATATGAGCCAGACGGCCTTGACGTGGAAAAAGAAACCCTGCCCCATCATGTTCTTTCATGGCACTGAAGACAACGAAGTGCCCTTGGAAACGTCACAGTTGGATTGCAGGTTGTTTGGCACTCTGGCCATCGTGCGCCAAATGCAGGAGATGGAGGTGCCTTATTGGAAATGGATAGAGCAAGGTGCCGACCATGTAATGGCCATGAAACCCCTGACCACCTACTTGGAAGAACAATACCGTTTTTTGAATGATTTTGTGATAAACGGTCTGCAGAGTACTGTCAGCACTGAGGTGACCGACAAAGAGCCTGCAAACATGGCCTCCCCGGAAGCTATGGTCAAGTATGTGCCGCTCTATATCCTCGGCTATGGCAAATATCTTGACGAGATGAACTGGAGCAATATGCAGAAACCGACAGGCATCGTGTATTAATTAATAATCAATATGATAACAATAAATAGAGGTATCTGCTCGCAAGTTAACTTTTGCGTCAGCATAATAAATATCGCGCACGACTTATCGTTAAACGAACTTAAAGTTCAAGGTAAATCGCTTGCGATATAAAATAAATACCGTACCTTTGCATCGCAAACGATATAATAAGCATGTTATAATAAAATAAGGTATGGCAAAGATTTATGATTTCAAGGCTCTGACGAGCAAAGGTAAGGAGCTGGATTTCGCCCAGTTCGATGGAAAAGTACTGATGATTGTTAATACGGCCAGCAAGTGTGGATTCACACCCCAGTTTGCAGGACTGGAGGAGCTGAACCAGAAGTATAAGAACAAGGGACTGGTCATTATTGGCTTCCCCTGCAATCAGTTCAAGGAGCAGGATCCGGGCAATGATGCACAGATTGAGGAGTTCTGCCAGTTGAACTATGGCGTGACTTTCCAGATTATGAAGAAGACCGACGTGAACGGCCCTGTTGCAGAACCCATCTTCGAGTATCTGAAGGCACAGGCTCCCACAGAAGAATATAACGGTCTGAAGGCTAAAGCAGCCAAAGCCCTTTTCAAGACAATCAGCAAGAGTGTGGAAAAAGACAGCGACATCAAGTGGAATTTCACCAAGTTCCTGATTTCAAGGGATGGTGAGACCATCAAGCGTTATGCTCCTACAACAGAACCCAAGGACTTTGAGAAGGACGTGGAGGCAATGCTTCAGAAGTGAAAAATTTGCTACTGCAGTAGATTATGCACGCAGAATTACAACTCGACAACCAGATTTGCTTCCGTCTATACACCGCAGCACGGCTTGTGACGCAGGCATACACCCCGATGCTGACGGAACTGGGCATCACCTATCCGCAGTATCTGGTGCTGATGGTGCTTTGGGAAGAGGACAATCAACCCGTGAACGACATCGCCCATCGTCTGCTGCTGGAGACGAACACTGTCACTCCGTTGCTTCAGCGCATGGAAAAACTTGGTATAGTCTCTCGCAAGAAGGGCAATCAGGACAAGCGCCAGCAGATAGTTAGCCTGACGGAAAAGGGGAGGGCTATGGAGGAACAGGCATACAACTCTATTCCCAAAGGAATGGGCGAAAAGCTATCTGTCTGCCCGCTCCAAATGGAAGACTATAAGCATCTGGCACAGGAATTAGATTCAATGATTGAAACATTAAAGAAATAGAATAATTATGGCACATCAATGTGAAAATTGCAAACTGCGAGCTAATTACGACAAGAAGCCGAAATCTCTTATGGGCCGTTTTTGGCGTTGGCACATCAACTTCTGTCCAGGCTGGAAAGCCTATTTCACTTCTCTCCCTGCTGGTCAGCAACAGGCACTGCGCGAAAAGTATCAGTTTACAAAATACCAATAACCCTAAAATTACGGCAACAAAGAAACTCGGCTCTATCCACACACGACCTTGAGGGTTATGAGAAATTGGAGACGAAATTATAAATTTGAAATTCGTAACTCGTAACTCGTAATTCGTAATTCGTAATTCGGATTTCGTAATTCGTAATTCATATCCATGTGTTTTGGGAGATTTTTCGTATCTTTGCGGCGCATATTGCAAAACAGTAAAGTATTCCAATAATAACTAAAAAACTTTGAATGATGTGTAAAGTAGGTATTCCAAAAGAATTTAAAAACAATGAGAACCGCGTGGGCATGACCCCTGCGGGAGTGGCAGAACTGACCCTTCGCGGCCATCAGGTCTTTGTACAGCATACAGCTGGTGAAGGCAGCGGTTTCTGCGATGATGACTATGTGAAGGCTGGAGCCAAAATCCTGCCCGCTATCGAAGACATCTATCGTGAAGCCGACATGATTGTGAAGGTGAAAGAACCCATTGAACCGGAATACAATCTGGTACGTAAGGGACAATTGCTGTTTACCTATTTCCATTTCGCGTGCGAAAAGGAACTGACGAATGCCATGCTGAAGAGTGGTGCCGTGTGCCTGGCCTACGAAACGGTACAATTGCCCAATGGCTCACTACCGCTTTTGCAGCCCATGAGTGAAGTGGCAGGACGGATGGCAGCCCTTAACGGCGCCTATTACCTGCAGAAGACCAAAGGCGGCAAGGGCAAGCTGATCAGTGGTGTACCGGGTGTATCACCCGCTCGCGTGCTGGTATTGGGCGGAGGTGTTGTAGGCGAAGCTGCTGCACGGATGGTAGCCGGAATGGGAGCCGAGGTAATCATCACAGATGTCTCACTGCCACGTTTGCGTCAGCTCGACCTCGAAACACCGGCCAATGTACACACGCTCTATTCTTCAGAGCATAATATCCGTCAGCAGCTGCCAACAGTGGATGTCGTCATCGGCTCTGTGCTGGTACCAGGCGACAAAACACCACATCTGATTACCCGCAACATGCTGAAACTGATGGAGCCGGGCACCGTGCTCGTTGATGTTGCCATTGACCAGGGCGGCTGTTTCGAGACTTCACATCCCACTACCCACAGCGAACCAGTCTATACTGAAGAGGGCATCGTGCATTATTGCGTAGCGAACATTCCTGGAGCCGTTCCCAACACTTCGACACTGGCTTTGACTAACGCTACTCTGCGCTATGCCTTAGCCCTTGCCGACAAAGGCTGGCAACAGGCTTGCAAGGAAGATTCCGCATTGGCCAAGGGCCTGAATATCGTAGAAGGGAAAGTGGTATTCAAGGCTGTTGCCGATGTATTCGGCTTACCCTACCAACCGTTAAGCTTCTGAGAGAAGAAAGAAAATGACAGCCCCCTCCCTAATCCTCCCCTCTATGGGAGGGGACACCATCCTTCGGGCTTCTCCCCTTTTATGGGGAGAAGCCCGAAGGACAGAGGGGTCTGTTGTTTAGACATAAGGTTCGACTTTCCAATAAACCTTGCCCTTATTAAATAATAAGGACAACAAAACGAACAATGAACAAAAAAGTATTAATCACCGCACTGCTCGCCCTTATCGCACTGGTTGGGTACGCACAGGAAATCGGCATGGCCAAACCATCTGCCGAAGACTATATCAAGTTGTTGAATCACCAAGGATACCATGTCTTTGCGCTCGATTTATCTAATTTGGAGAAAGACAAATACGTGATGTCTCCTGTGGTTCAAGTCTATTATAAAAGAAAGTTGGAACCTTTGCAGCCACAATTATAACCGAATATGAAGAATATTATCATCACAACGGTACCGAGCCCGACGAGCAGTTTCACATCATCACAGGCTTCACCTACGGCTCAACCAACAACGGCGTGTCCCGCCAACTGCCTGACCAGCCCCGTGAAATCTTCGCCGTCTGTGGCTACAGGCTGGATTCCACGATGGGACGTCCCTACTACGACTCATCCCTGCCGCTTCACGAGTTCAACCATCTCTATGTTAATCCACTTTTTGACAACGCCCAAAATGCCACGGCCATGCAGGGAGTCGGTCAGAAACTTCTTCAACTCGCTCAGACTGCGATGGAAAACCAGCACTACAATGACTGGCGCATCGTCATCAACGAGAGTATTGTCCGCGCCGCCGTCTTCGCCTATATGTACGAGCAGGGTTTCCAACAAAATATGGTACTGAAAGTCCTCGCCCTTCAGATGGTGAACGAAGGATTACCCTGGATGCTTGATGTCATTTCCGCCCTCCGCTATTATGCCGCCCACCGCTATCAATACCCGACGCTCAATGTTTTCTACCCGGAAATCGCCCGCTGTATGAACAAGTATGTGGAAGAAAAGACCACGAAGCCAATTCACAATTTTGAATCGAAGTAAGAATTAATGACACGGTAAGGCAACTTCTATAAATTGAACACACCTAAAACCCATAAGACTTAAGTCAAACTTTTACAAATATCTGGTTTTCGTTTGGTTTTTAATGAAAAAAACCGTAATTTTGCCGCGTTTTTTTATCTCTGTATCATAATGAAGACTGAAGTTGACATGACAAAATGGTGGTCGGCTGTGCCAATAGCCATCAAAGAGCAGGTGTCTGGCAAGCCTTATCCCGAATGCAGTGCGTGGTGGAACGGGCTGACGCTGGAGGAGAAAGTTGCCGCCTATGAGGCCAGTGGCGTGGAACGCGGACCGAGAAACAAGACAAAAGGATTTACATAAATAAAAAAATCCGAATTACGAAAACCGAAAGGCCATGCGGCGTAATTGACTTCGTCAAGCTAAAGGTTCGTAATTCGTAATTAAATTATTATGAAGAAACTACTTCTTGGCGACGAGGCTATTGCACTCGGAGCCATTCATGCCGGGTTAAGCGGTGTGTATGCTTACCCCGGCACTCCTTCAACGGAAATCACAGAATTCATTCAGGCAGATGCCACTGCCAAGGAACGCGGCATTCACAGTCGCTGGTGCACAAATGAGAAGACAGCCATGGAGGCTGCGCTGGGTATGTCGTATGCTGGCAAGCGTGCACTGGTGTGCATGAAGCATGTGGGCATGAATGTGTGTGCAGATGCTTTTGTCAACAGCGCCATTACGGGTGTGAACGGCGGTCTGATTGTATTGGCAGCCGATGACCCATCGATGCACAGCAGTCAGAACGAACAGGACAGCCGCTTCTATGCGAAGTTCGCCCTGATTCCAGTCTTTGAGCCTTCAAACCAACAGGAGGCATACGACATGGTGGCCAGTGCTTTCGATTTGTCGGAGCGGCTGAAGGTGCCTGTGTTGCTGAGAATTGTCACCCGTCTGGCCCATAGCCGTGCTGCTGTGGAGATAGGCGAGCAGGGAGCAGAGAACAAGCTGAACCCCAGCACCGACCAGTGGGTGCTGCTGCCAGGCATTGCCCGCAAGAAGTATGTGGATTTGCTGAACAAGCAGGCTGCCATGGAGCAGGCTGCAGAGCAGTCCATCTATAACAGGAGAGAAACCGCTCAGGGACAGAAATTGGGCATCATTGCCTGTGGCATTGCCTACAATTACGTAAAGGAGAATGTTGGTGACAATGCAAACATCCTCAAGATCTCCCAATATCCTCTGCCTACCGAAACCATCAGACAGTTTGCCAAGGAAAACGATGCGCTGTTAGTGATAGAAGATGGACAACCGGTCGTAGAGGAGCAGGTAGCTGGCCTCGTAGGCGCAGACTACCCCATCAAGGGACGCTTGACTGGTGACCTCCCACGCACGGGAGAATTGACACCTGACTGTGTGGCCGTTGCCTTGGGTAAACCCGCAGGCCCGGCATTTGAGCCGGCCAAGAACCTGGCCGGTCGTCCGCCTCAGCTTTGCCAGGGATGTGGACACAGAGATGTCTATGCAGCACTGAATCAGGTGCTGGCAGAATATCCTGACTATCGCGTATTTGGTGACATCGGTTGCTACACGCTGGGCGCATTGCCTCCTTTCAAAGCCTTGTCAAGTTGTGTGGATATGGGTGCCAGCATCACAATGGCAAAGGGTGCTGCTGATGCAGGTCTGTTCCCATCCGTAGCCATCATCGGCGACTCCACATTCACTCACAGCGGCATGACCGGTCTGCTGGATGCCGTGAACGACAAGTCGAACATCACCGTGGTCATCAGCGACAACCTGACAACGGGCATGACAGGTGGACAGGACAGCGCCGGCACGAACAAGTTCGAGGCAATCTGCTTAGGACTTGGTGTAGAGCCGGAACATGTGCGCGTGGTCGTTCCACTGCCCAAGAACATGCCGGAGATTACCCGTATTCTGAAAGAAGAGATTGAATATAACGGAGTGAGTGTCATCATCCCGCGCCGCGAGTGCATCCAGACTGCTGCACGGCACGCAAGGGAAAAAGCAAAGTTAAAAGTGAATAGTGAAAAGTGACAAATTCAAGTAGCTAAGCTAAACACAAGCCAACATGAAAAAAGACATCATACTTTGCGGTGTGGGTGGACAAGGCATCCTCTCCATCGCAACCATTATAGGAGAAGCAGCCACAAAGGCTGGACTTTATCTGAAGCAGGCTGAAGTACACGGCATGAGCCAGCGCGGCGGCGATGTACAGTCGAACCTGCGCCTCAGCACCGGACCCATCTATTCAGACCTGATACCACAGGGCGGCACAGACGTGGTGATTTCCATGGAACCCATGGAGTCACTGCGCTATCTGCCCTATCTGGCCAAGACGGGTACTGTGGTGACCAGCAGTAAGCCTTTTGTCAACATTCCGAACTATCCTGACGAAGCGGCGTTGATGGCTGAACTGGATTCACTGCCTTCCGTCGTGAAGCTCGACATTGAGTCGGTTGCCAAGGATGCCGGCAATGCGCGTGGTGCCAACATGGTGCTGCTGGGCATGGCTGCTCCGTTCATTGAGATTGTAACCGTAGAACAACTCCGCCAGGCTATCGCCACCGTATTTGCCCGCAAAGGCAACGACATTGTGGAAGCCAATTTGAAGGCTTTCGACAAGGGCGTGGAGGCAAGCAAAAAACAATAATAACCTAAACAACAAACCAAAATGATTCACAATCCCACAATGGAGTGCATGGACAGAGAATCCATGCGCAAGTTACAATCAGAACGTCTGATTAAGACCGTAAAGACATGCTACGAGAAGATTCCATTTTACAAGAAGAAAATGGATAGAATGGGTGTAAAACCCGAGGACATCCGCAGCATCGATGATATCTACAAGTTACCATTCACCACCAAGCATGACTTGCGTGATGAGTATCCATTCGGTCTGCAAGCTGTTCCTCAGAGTGAAATCCGCCGCATCCATGCCTCATCAGGTACTACAGGCAAGCCTGTTGTCGGTACATATACCGAGAACGACTTGAAAATGTGGGCAGAGTGTGTGGCTCGCGTGATGGCCGTTGGCGATGTGGGTCCAGGCGATATTGTACAGGTGGCTTACGGATACGGCCTGTTTACAGGAGGACTGGGTGCACACGACGGAGCCGCTGTACGTGGAGCCATTCAGTTGCCAACGTCAGCGGGTAACTCCGAGAAGCAGATCATGCTCATGAAAGACTTTGGTACAACCGCTCTTTGCTGTACTCCTTCGTATGCCCTGCACTTGGCCGAAGTCATCGAAAAGAATCCTGACATCAAGGCTGAAGACCTGAAACTGCGTGTGGGTTTCTTCGGGGCCGAACCTTGGACATGGGGCATCCGCCGGGAGTTGGAAAAGAAACTGCACATCAAGGCTATCGACATCTATGGACTGACAGAGATGTGTGGTCCTGGTGTGGGCGGTGAATGTCTGTTCCAGAACGGCACACACGTAGCAGAAGACATGTTCTATCCGGAAATCATCAATCCGGAAACACTGGAGCCTGTAGCACCAGGCGAAGAGGGAGAGTTGGTATTCACCTCCCTGTGCAAGGAAGCCATGCCAATCCTCCGCTATCGTACACGAGACCTTACACACCTCATCTACGAGCCTTGTGAATGTGGACGAACTACCGTCCGACTTGGAAAGATTCTGGGCCGCAGCGACGATATGCTCATTATCCGTGGCGTGAACGTCTTCCCATCACAGATAGAGACCATCCTGACGGAGTTCCCCGTATATACGCCACAGTATTTCATCACAGTGGATCGCAAGAATAACGAAGACACCTTCGACCTCGACGTCGAACTCCGCAGCGATTACTTCTCACCCAACCCAGCGAAGCAGATGCCGTTCATCAAGCCACTCTACGACCGCATCGTGTCAATGGTCGGCATCAAGCCAAACATCCACATCAAGGAACCAGGTAATATAGAACGTTCTACAGGTAAGGCAAAGCACGTGCTCGACAAGAGAACACTCCTGACGGACTGGAAATAAGACCTCTTTAACTCATCTCCAAAAAGAGGGGAAAAAACAGTTCCTCTTTACCCCCCTAAAAAGGGAGAATAAAATGAGATTATCTATGACAAATACACCACTTGATTATCAGACTGTCACCAAGGCCATCGAAAGCATGGGCCTTGGTGACTTTTCACAAGCTACCATCCGTGACATCCAGTCTTTGTCACGTGTACTGGAAGAAAAAACAGGACAGCCCGTCATTCATCTGGAAATGGGTGTGCCTGGTTTGCAACCGTCCGACATTGCGCTGAAAGCGGAGCAAGAGGCACTGCAGGGCGGCTGTGCCACTATCTATCCGCCCAACGGAGGTATTCCACGCATCAAGAATGCAGCTTCACGCTTTGTCAAGGCTTTCATCGGCATCGACATTGACCCGCTGTGCTGCATCCCCACTACAGGCAGTATGCAGGGCACTTTCGCCACTTTCACGGCCTGGCATCATGCCATGCCAGAAAAGGACACAGTCCTGTTCATCCATCCGGGATTCCCCGTGCAGACCACGCAGTGCGATGTCATCGGACTGAAACACATCGGACTGGACATCCACGACTACCGTGGTGACGCCTTGGTTCAGAAACTGGACGAAATCCTTTCGGCTGGCAATATCTGCGGCATTGTCTATTCAAACCCGAACAATCCGTCTTGGGTCTGCTTCAACGAAGAAGAACTGAAGGGTATTGCCCAGTTGGTGAACAAATACGACATCATCGTACTGGAAGACCTGGCCTACTTCGCCATGGACTTTCGCCGCGACCTGAGCCATCCGTTTGAAGCCCCCTTCCAGGCAACCGTAGCCCGATATACAGACAATTACATTCTGGCGGTATCTGGTTCAAAGGCATTTTCATACGCAGGACAGCGTATCGGCGTGGCTTGCATCAGCAACCAGCTCTACCATCGCATCTATCCTGCCCTTCAGCAGAACTTCGGCGTAGGGGAATTTGGAAACTTCTTCTGCAACCGACTGATGTACACACTCTCTAGCGGAACCACTCACAGTGTGCAGCACGCCATGGCTGCACTGATGGAAGCCGCTTGTGATGGCTCGTACAACTTCCTGGCTGATGTGCGCGAATATGGCCGCCGAGCCAAGTTTATGAAGGACGTGCTCTTAACCAATGGCTTCTATCTGGTCTATGACAACGACATGGGTGCGCCGCTGGCCGACGGTTTCTACTTCACCGTGCAATACCCAGGCATGAACGACCTCCAGCTGACCCGAGAACTGATGTATTACGGCATTGCCGTCTTCCCGCTCGACACCATGGGCAGCAACGAACAGGGTGTGCGCATCTGCACTTCGTTCTTCAGCAAAGAACAGGAACCGATGTTCAAGGAAAGAATCGAAGCATTTAAACAGAACCACAAAATATGAAAATAGCCGTTATCACAGGAGCCTCATCGGGTATTGGACGCGAAACTGCCCGCCAGATGGCCGAGAAGGGATATAAAGTCTATGATTTGTCGAGAAGCGATAAGCCACAGGCTGGTGTGGAGCACATTGCATGCGACGTAACCAACCGTACCACCATCGACGCAGCCATACAGCAGATAGCCCAGACCGACGGGCGCATCGACGTACTGGTACTCTGTGCCGGCATGGGTGTGGCTGGCTCCATCGAGTTCACAAAAGAAGAAGAAATGCAACGTCAGTTCGACGTGAACACCTACGGCCCTATCCGCGTGGTACAGGCAGCCCTGCCTCTGATGCGAAGCCAGCCAATGGGCAGTAACGGTGAGCGTGGTCGCATTGTATTCGTCAGCTCCATGGCAGCCGTCTTCGGCATTCCCTTCCAAGCCATGTATTCAGCCACCAAATCGGCCATCAATTCATTTGCCTTCTCATTGAAGAACGAACTGAAAGCCTACAAGCTGACAGTCAGCTGCGTGCAGCCCGGCGATGTAAAGACAGGCTTCGGAGCAGCACGCCGCACTGACCTTGCCGGCAGCGATGTCTATCCCAATATGCAGGCAGCCATCCAGCAAATGGAGCACGACGAAGAGAACGGCCTTACCTCTACAGCCTGCGCCAAGCGTGTGGTCAAGGCTTGCACCAAGAAGAATCCGAGCCTCTATTACACCAGTGACTTCCTTTCCGACCTGGAATGTCTTGGCAACCGACTCTTACCCACATGGTTAGCCAGCAAGGTGGTAGGCATGATGTACCATTGTTAGTATAATAATGTGAATGCTAAGACTGTCTTTTCATCAAAATGTACTTGGAAAAAAGTAATCGTCAATGATTTTAACCAGTCCACAAAATCCTAAGATAAAAGCCCTGCTTGCCCTTCAGCAGAAATCTTCTGAACGGCGAGTACAAGGGCTTTTTGTCGTGGAAGGTCTGCGCGAACTCCAACACTGCATTGATGCAGGGCTGGAAATCGACACCCTCTTCCATTGCCCCAACCTTCTGTCCACCCTGCCCATTTTGCCCACATCGTCCATTTCTCCCAGAAAAAACGCCCCCACCATCTACGAGGTCACCCAGCCTCTCTACGAGAAGATTGCCTATCGTGGCAGCACAGAAGGCATTGTTGCCATTGTCAAAGCCAAACCGCTACAGCTGAAAGATTTACTGCTGAAGCCAGACCCACTCATCATTGTATTGGAAAGTGTAGAAAAGCCAGGTAATCTGGGCGCCATCCTCCGCAGCGCGGATGCTGCCAGAGCCGATGCCGTCATTGTTTGCGACCCGCTGACCGACCTCTACAATCCCAACCTTATCCGCAGCAGCATCGGAGCCATATTCACGGTACCTTGCGTAGCGTGCAGCTCAGAAGAGTGCATCGCCTTCCTGAAAGAACATGGCATACAGATTCTCACCGCTCAGCTGCAAGATTCACACTTTTACTACGACACCAATATGCAACGCGGCACGGCCATCGTCATGGGGACGGAATCGACAGGACTGACCGACCAATGGCGTACGGCTGCCGATGCACACATCCGCATCCCCATGCTTGGACAGCTCGACTCGCTCAATGTCTCGGTCAGCGCGGCCATCCTGTTATACGAGGCTGTACGGCAAAGAGAACAAGAAAAATGAACAAAAACAATGCTTTTGTAGGATAAACAACTGTTTTTTTCGCTTTTTCTGCTTTCTTTCAAGCTAAAATGCCTACCTTTGCGCCCGAAATCTTAAACCAAACTACAAAATTCATTCGTTATGAAAAAGATTTTACTTGCCCTCATCATCACCCTCACGACCTTTGCCAATGCACTGGCAGTAGATCTTACGTGGGGCAAAGCCACATGGAACATCCAGGACGGCACCATTTTTGAAGATATTGACGACATCAACCTCTCTACGGTCACACTGACATTTGGAAACTTCACCAACACAGCATCAGGAAAAAAATACTTCATAAGCGGTGACCTTGTTGCCGTGGAATATGACGTCTATGTAGATGACGCCACTGAACCCGTCAGGGAAACATCGGTAGGAGACATGAGCAGTTTAGAGGTCACACTTAATTACAAATGGACGGAAGGCCATCGCTACAAAGTCATTACCACAAATGCGGTACTTACAAAACCTGACATGGGCACACACAAAACAGATACCCTGAGCATGAGCAGTACCCCCTACACCATTTCCTTCACCATCAACGGCCCGGAAATTGTCAAGACCATCAATGCAGAAGGTATCATGTCACTCAATATTATCAACCAGAACTACAGCAACATCTACTCCAGTTACCCAATGACAGACACCATAGCCCCACGGCTCGACCCCATCGGAACAAAAACCTTCTCCCCCATCGACGTGAATAATATATGCAAGCTCCTTGGTGTAGGGGGCATCGATGAAACGGAGGTTTATGGACTTAACGCCAACGGTTCATACAATGCAGGTTTTCGTTCATACGACGGCTGGCGTGATGCTGATGGTGAATACACCAAAGGTTATGGCAATGACAATATAGGATCGTACAGCATCCTGCTGAACGAGACCTGCGACACCATTTCATATTATATTCACCATACTTGGAATATCTACGACCCCAATGAAGAAGAATCCGTTCCAGGAACAGGAATGGAAGCCAGAAGACGTGCCATGAGATACCCTGCAATGAACGACACCATCTGGGATTGGACAAATGAAGACGGAACCGTTACAAAATACAAACGTCGCTACCGTGTAACCGAAGGAGAAGACTACAAGGCTGGCTTCATTGTGAAAGCCAACGGTAAGGCTGTCATCATCAATGCCACACTCCACTTCGTCGATGGCCAGACTTACGAGGCATACATCAAAGAGCAAGAAGGAGAAAAGGAAACTCCAAATGGTGACATTGACGGCGACGGTCGTATTACACCTGCTGACATTACAAAACTTATCAACATAAACCTTTCAAACAAGCAATAAATGAAAGTTGTAAAGACTGTGGCAGACTTGAGGGCGCAAATCGCGGCTTTCAAGTCTGCAAATAAATCTATAGGATTGGTACCCACTATGGGCGCACTGCATCAGGGGCACGCTTCACTGGTGTCACGCTCGGTCAAAGAAAACGATGTGACAGTGGTGAGCGTATTCGTAAACCCCACCCAGTTTAACGACAAGAACGACTTGGCAAACTATCCGCGTACGCTGGAAGCCGATTGCCAGCTTCTTGAAAATCTGGGGGCAAACGTCGTGTTCGCACCAACAGCAGAAGAGATTTACCCCGAGCCCGACACCCGCCGCTTCAGCTATCCACCAACCGACACGGTGATGGAAGGCGCCTTCCGCCCCGGACACTTCAACGGCGTATGTCAGATTGTGAGCAAACTCTTCATGTTTGCCCAACCAACAAGAGCCTACTTCGGCGAAAAAGACTTCCAGCAGATTGCCGTCATCAAAGCCATGGTACGCGACCAGCGGTTTCCACTCGAAATCGTACCCTGCCCTATTGTGCGCGAGCAGGATGGCCTCGCCCTGTCAAGCCGCAACACGCTGCTGACTGCCGACGAGCGCAAGATTGCCCCAGCCATATACAAAGCACTCTGCGACAGTGTTTCCTACAGCAAGACACACACCGTGGAGGAGACCAAACAGATGGCAATCGACCAAATTAACGCCGTTGATGGGCTGGAGGTACAGTATTATGAAATTGTGAATGCCGACACACTGCAGGGCGTAACCAACTGGGATGAGGCAGAACACGTGCAGGGCTGCATCACCGTATTCTGCGGTCACACCCCCATCCGTCTGATTGACAACATAAACTACAAGTAGGAATGCAAATAGAAGTATTGAAATCGAAGATACACTGTGCCCACGTGACAGAAGCCAACCTGAACTACATGGGGAGCATCACCATCGACGAAGACCTGATGGATGCCGCCAACCTGATTGCGGGCGAGCGTGTGTATATCGTCAACAACAACAACGGCGAGCGTTTCGACACTTACGTCATCCGTGGCGAGCGCGGCAGTGGCTGCATCTGTCTGAACGGTGCAGCCGCCCGCAAAGTGCAAGTGGGCGACGTGGTCATCATCATGTCGTATGCCATGATGGGTTTTGAGGAGGCAAAGCAATTTAAGCCCACCATTGTTTTTCCTGATGCAACAACCAACAAGGTAGTATAAATGCAGAATGGTTATAGACACAGAAAAGAGCTCCTTTTATGGAGCTCTTTTCTTATATCAGGACTTCTCACTCAGCTGATTTCAAATATACTTTTATCAGTTCCCTGATGTCGGCTGGTGAAATCTGGCCGTCGCCATCCAGGTCATAGGGCGTTGCATCCGAAGGGTCTTCCTCCTCAACGATGCGTGTCAGGGTGAAGTTGTCGAAGATAGTCCAGTCGTTGCTGTTGCTCACGGTCTTTTTCACGCCGATGGTGAGCTTGCCGTCCTCGCCCACTGCGCAAAGGAGAGCGTTGGGATAGAGGCCCTTGCGGAAATAGACCGAGGTCTGCTCCATCGTGTTGGGGATGTAGCCGTAAGGAGCCTGTTCCACACCTACAGCCCCAGCCTTGCCTGCCTCGGAAAGGATGGACTGAAGAGCTACCGTTGAATCATTGGCATAAAGGTAGGCGTTCAGTGCCTCGGTGCCCGCCGTGCGATGAGCGGCGGCGGTGTCTCTGCCGCCGTCACGGTAGAAGCCCTGACAAGTGAGCACATACTGGCCTTCGGGCAGCCCTGTGACGGTCTGGTAGATGTTGAACGTGGCATTCCATTTCTCCGCACAACCGTAATCTACCGTTGGACCGCCCGTCCAGCCGTAGCCGCTTGAGCCTTCAAAGGTCGGGTTGATGATGTAGTCTGTATAGTCTTTCTTTTGCTCTTCGGGAAAGGATTTCACGTTCTGAACGCACACCTCGCTACCGTTAAGATAAACCTTGATGGTTTTTCCCTGTTTGATTTCAAAGCTTTCCTTATAGGCAGGTTCTGATTGTCCTTCGAGCGAGATGCCAACAGAGATGGTGGCATCGGCTAAAGCTGTGACGTAGGCTGTGGTCTCGTCGATGAGCTGTGCCTGAACCCCTGTTCCCTTCACCATGAAGCGAATGGACTGGGCGACAGAATTGTTTTGATTGACTGTGAAAGTGGCTGTGGCTGTGTTATCGGCAATGGTTGTCTGCTCGAAGAAGACAGGAGCCCAGCCCTGGTGCTGTATGCCGCTGACAGTGGCTTTGTTCTCTGCTCCCTTGAAGTTGCTCAACAGGAAATAAGCACGGTCGGCATCGGGTGCAATCACGCCGTTCCATCCTTCTGGCAGGAGTGAGCGCAGCGGCGTCAAGAGCTGTGCCAATTGCTGTGTCTCTTCTGCATTCACCAGACTGTAGTAAACCAGGTTGCGGGCATCCACCACCCCGTCCTTTGCCACCGAGCGGCTCTCGTTTGCATACATCGGGTAGAGCTTCGAAGTGTAGATGGAGTTGTTGGCACCACGGTCGCCGAAAGCAATCTTCTTGTCGTTCTTGCCGACAACGCCCAGTTCGTTGTCGATGTTCACCCAGTCGCTCTGCATCGTTGTGAAGGCAGAACCGTCGAGCTGCTTGTGGGCAATCGCGTCGTCTGCCTTATTATAATATAATGTACGCGAAGTCTTCATCAGTTCATCGGTGGAGATGGCCAGCAGTCCGCCCTTTTCAGCCGTGATGGTGGCGGCAGCGGAGGCTGTCACATAGTCCAGGTAGATGATGGCATTCTGCGGTGTGGAGTAGATGGCAATGCGATTGTTCAGCGTGTTGTCATTGGTGTTCAGTTCACCGTTCATTACGTAGCCTTTGCCATCGAGCTTATAGATGCCGCTTACAACAGGGGTTGCATTGTTGCCCTTGCCGCTCACTTCATACCAGCCCAGCAGGTTTCCCGTGTTGTTGGCGCGGTAGGGCACCACAATCTTGTTCTTGTCGGGCGAGTTGCTGGCAAAATAGCCCGTGTAGCTTTTCAGTCCAGTTGACCAAGAGAAGCAGGTGAAGCGGCTGTCGGTGGCAGCACGCACTATGTTCTGGCAGGGAATCATCTTGGCCTCGGCAAACTCCGCGTTGAACTCGTCCCAGGTCTTCGGCGTAAGATCAGCCGTGGAGAGCACATCGTGCATCAGGTAGGTCATCATCACGCGGTGAGCCTCCACACCCATGCGGCGTGCACCCACATCGGCACGCAGCAACCACGAGCCGTCGGCGGTGGTCTTTTGGCGGGCCTTGATGTACTTGTAGGCCATATTCTCCAACAGCAAAGCATTCACATCCTGCTGGAAACAAGCCTGTGTAGTGTAGCTGGTAATCTGGTCGTAGAGGAAGAGGCTCCAGTCGTTGCCGTTAGGCATGGCCAGTTCGCCGTCGGCCAAGGCCAGCCAGTTCAGGATACTGTCCTGCACCTGCTGGTTGTTGTGCATCAGGGCGTTGGTCTTCCACTTCTCTTCGCCGTAAAGCCCCTGTTGGAACATCTTCAGAGCCAGGGCTGCCTCGCCCAGTTCCTGCATCACCACGTTCTGGTAGCTGGTGTGGAACAGGTTGTGGTTTTGCAGCGAATAGTCATCGTAGAGGTTCTGGCCCTTGTACAGGTCAGCCACCGTCTTCTGGTCGTACCATTCGTCAATGACTGTCGTGTTGACGGCATCCATCGGGTGGGAATAGCTGTTGACGGCAAATTCCCTCAGACGGTCGAACCAGCGGCTTGCCAAATCATCGTTGGGGAAAAGTCCGAGCGTGGCAGCCAGAATGTCTGCCTCCCAACCGTTCTCCTCGGCTTTGGTGTCACCGGCATAGCCTGTCGGGATGTCGCGTTCCAGTTCGTAATTACATTCAGCCTTCAGCAGCTGATAGATGTAGTTCTTCTGGGCATCGCTCAGTTTGTTCCACTGGAAATAAGCCGAATAAGCCACCGACATGGCCCACAGGCTGGACTCCCACACATGGTCGTTGTTAGAAGTGGATCCCCAGTAGTTGCCACCCGAACATACCTTCAGTTTGTTGGCCTTATGGGTGGAATAGGCAAAGACGAGCGACTTCATGGCCATGTCCTCAATCTTGCTCCACGTCACACCCGAAGGCAATGTGACACCAGCTGGCTTTCCGTACTTTACAAGGAAGGCGCAAATCATCGAGAGGTCGGCATTGGGGCGCACGCCCTGCTCATTGTTCCCCATCGTGTTCTCGCCCTTGAAGCAGCCGCACGCTTCACTAATGGAGTTCGGAGCCTGACACTCCTGCCAGTCATTCACCATGTACTTGCTGAAGTCGGCCAACATCTGCAGGAGGTCGGCCTTCATCTGCGGTTCGGCCACGAAGTCGCTGGTAATGACGCCTTCGGTATAGGACGAAACGCTCTCCTCTGTCGGGTCTTCCGGCTCCACATAGTCGTCGGGCAAACGGTAGAGGCGGAAGTTGTCGATAAGGACAGAACCACCTGAACCCGAACCGAAAGAAACTTTCAGTCCGACACTGACGGCAGCCGCAGCCGACAGTTCAAAATCCAGCGTGCTGGTGGTCCAATTTGCAGGCAGCGAAGATTGGAACGTAAGACTTAGGCTCTCATTTCCTGCTACCAAACTGGCGGAATGAGAAGACTGGGTAACACAGCGGTTATCAACAGCGATGCGATACTTGCCAGCAGGCAAACTGACCGTCTGTAACAGGCTGGCTGTGGATGCTGTCCAGGCATTGCGGATGTAGTACATCTGCTGACCATCACTCGGCTTCCCAGGCGCACCGAAGTTGTTATCGGTGGCCGTAGCCGCAGCCGTCATGATGTCGCTCACGCCATAGCTGCCGCTCAGTGTCCAGCCCACAACCGATTTGGCCGTGTAGGCACCACGAGTGGCATCCACCGGCAAAGCAGAAATGTTGTCCAACTCAAACGACGGATTCTGCAGATACTGCTCCGTCACATCCTCCTGAGCCTGTGCCGTCGCAGACAGCATGATAGCTCCAATAAGTAGCAAATTTGGTTTCATGGGGTTAGTCGGTAACTTGTTAATTGCGGCAAAGATATGAAAAAAGCCCGAAACGGCCATTACTTTTGGAGAGATTTTACACAAAACCTCCTGTTTCCTTGCGCCATTCATTTCTTTTTTCTATTTTTGCAGCGGAAAATATTCTCCATTCTTAATTCAATTCTCAATTCTCAATTCTCAATTCTCAATTTTCAATTTTCAATTCTCAATTCTCAATTCCCTCCCATGACCACCCAAGCAATGACACAGCTCCTGGCCGACTACTTCAAGACCCAGCCCGTCACCAAGGCATGGCTCTTCGGTTCGTATGCCAGGGGCGAACAGCGGCCCGACAGCGATGTGGATATCATGGTTTCGTTGGCTCCAGATGCCCATGTGGGCCTATTCCAATTCAGCGGCATGAATTTAGCCCTGCAAGACCTTTTGCACAAACGGGTTGACCTTGTAACGGAAAAGGGGCTGATGTCTTTTGCCCGTAATAGTGTAAACCGCGACAAACAGCTAATCTATGAAAGAGCCAATTAAAGACAGAATGCGCCTGATGCATATAATGGAAGCCATAGACCGGTTGCAGACCCATGCAGGCAATTTGCCAAAGGAGGATTTGGTGAAAGATGTGATGCGCTATTATGGGATTGTCAAGAATATTGAAATTATAGGTGAAGTGGCGCGTATGCTTACAGACCAATTCAAGTCTGCACATCCAGAAGTGGATTGGCGGAGTATTGCAAATATGCGCAACTTCCTTGTTCATGAATATTTCCAAGTTGATGACGATATTGTTTGGAGCGTTATTCATCATGAGATTGTAGAACTGAGAACCCATATATCCAATTATCTTGCCGAGACCGACTGGCAGCAGTGGGAACAGCAGGAGCTTCAAGCATAAGAGATTTGTTTAACTTTATAACCTCATTACTCCAATGAACTAAAACAGACATAACATAATAGGAAAGAAGCGTTAGCTTTGTATTCTTGCTTATCGTAATTCGCCAAATTAAGAGCATTCAAGAGTAAAAAGTCTATACGCTCACGCCGATGGCGTGGGCTTTTACTCGTATATGAATGCAATGGTGTTTGGCGATACCTCGATAAGCGTAGACGAAGTAAGTAGTCCACGTTTTCTTTTTGTGTCCAATATTTTGTCCATATTTACTAACATCTTAAATATCAATCAACATGAAAAGACTTTTACATTTCCTTACCGTCGTAATGGTATCTCTATTAGCAAATGCACAGACGGTAGAGATAAATGGTATTATCTACAATTTGGATACCGAAACAATGGATGCTACCGTAATAGCAGTAAATACTGCTTATTCAAAGCACCTTATCATTCCAGCCACCATTCAAGATAATGGCACGTTTTACTCTGTATCAAGTATTCGCCAAAGTGCTTTTAGAAACAACAATGACTTGACTTCTATTATTACTCCTAATAGTTTGACATCCATCGGTGACAGTGCTTTCGAGGGCTGTTTGCAATTAAAGACTGTATGTTTAGGTCGAGGTGTGTTGAGTATTGGTAAATGTGCTTTTGGAAATCTTCCTGAATTAACTGATTTTTATTGCCTCTGCGAAACTGTGCCACAGACGGATGGCAAAGCCTTTATAAATACACTTGATGAGTCGGGCAATAAAAATTATTTTACGGAGCCTTATCTTGGATGGGGAACCGACCGTGAAGCCGTAAAGGACACACTGGCACAGCGTAGATATGAGTTGTATCGTGAATACGACAATGCTGATAACTACTATGCATTGTCGTACTATGGCAATGACCAGAAAGGCCTGATTTACTATATGTTCGATGACAACAAGAAGCTTGACTATGTGCAGCTTCTCTTCGAAGACATCAGTATTGAAGACATGGGCAGCTTTATGACAGAGGAACTTGGCTATGCATTTGATGGACAGCGTACGATTGAAGATGAAGACCTTGTAGTTTACGACTACATTACTGCCGATGGAAGCTCATGGGTGACGATGTACGAGGTGGCCGACGGTACAGACACTATTTTGGATCTGAATTTCTACGAAAAAAAAACAGATGAAGCCAAAGCTCGCATAAAGAGTTCTTTGCAGAGAAAAGCAATTTCAACAATAGCTAAAAAAGAAAATATTTGTAGTACGCTCATATCTATTGCCAATAATAAAGTCAATTCGAGGCATAAAAATGTTGGTAATAGTTCTGTTTCGTTACATGTTCCTATTGAAACTCGTGATTATTATGCAAACCAAGAGCCATGGTCTTTGTTTGGGAATATTGTTGCCGTTATTGATACAGTTGTTGTGCAGGAAAATTTTGTTATGGGCGAAAGTGAAAGGTATCCATATACACCTCATTTGATGATACTCTCTGGAAATGCTTTCTCTATTGAAGGGTCCGACGATATGATGTTGGAATCTGTAAATTTGGAAGCAAACCCCAATGTTAATTCTTACTCACAAGTCATGGCAACTCATAATAATACAATTGTTACAGGCGACCTTTCCGAGCGCATTTACACCCAAGGCAATACGTGGAACTTCCTTTCACTTCCTTTCGACTGCGACTTGTCAAGACTGGAGGTTGAAGACGGCTCTGCATACGCCATCCGCTACTACGACGGAGCTTCACGCGCAGCCAACAATGTGGCAAGCGGCAACTGGAAGAACTACGGCAAGCGCGACATCATCCCGATGGGCACAGGCTTTATCTACATGACCGAGCACGACGCATGGACACGGTTCTACGCGGTAGATAACGAGAACAAGGCGCACGTGTTCCAGTCAACGAGCGGCGAGACGACCTTGGGGCTGGAAAGGCACGAGGCCACATCGGCAAAGAACAGCGGATGGAATCTTGTGGGCAACCCGTATGCCAACT
>R20__coassemble_183_pt1 | contig 50411 bp, 33 predicted proteins | sample R20__metabat2_low_PE_030 | metagenome-assembled genome bin R20 | reverse complement strand
GTAATAAAAAGTCTTGTTGGCAAACAAACTTTACCACCCAAATTGACGCAGAACCATTTTTTCTTGATTAGCCAAGCTTTACCAACCAGGTAAATTCCAGCCGCCTCTTTGTCTTATACAGAAAACAAAAAGCAACTCGTTGCGGAGTTGCTTCTTTTGTGGTACCACCAGGATTCGAACCGGGGACACACGGATTTTCAGTCCGATGCTCTACCAACTGAGCTATGGCACCAATCGGGGGTGTGCTGCAGGGCGTTTCCCCTTTAGCGAGTGCAAAGGTACGGCTTATTTTTGAACTGACAAAATTTTCACGTACTTTTTTGCGTAAGGAGCAAAAAAAGTGGCAAACCTACATAGATTTACCACTTTTTATCTGCCTATGGTTTGTTTTTCAAGCCTGTTCAAACATATAGAGGAAGGTAGCTATGCCTTCAAGGGCGGGCTTCTTTTCATCCTCGATTTCAAGCTTGAACTTGATTTCAACCTTGGCAGTGCCTCGCAGGTTGGTAATGTTGTAGAGGCTGGCTGTCAGGCGAACACGTTTGCCCACGAGGACAGGCGTGCCAAACTTCATCTTGTCCATACCGTAATTCACCAGCATCTTCAGGTTTTTTGCTTCAACCAGCTGCTGATAGAGGTAGGGCAGGAGGGAAAGTGTGAGGTAGCCGTGGGCAATTGTTGACTTGTAGGGGCTTTCCACCTTGGCACGCTCGGTGTCAACATGAATCCACTGATGGTCGAGCGTGGCATCGGCAAAGAGGTTGATGCGCTCCTGATCCACTTCAAGCCATTCCGACTTACCCAGTTCTTTGCCCAGATAGGAGGCAAACTCTTCGTATGAACTTACTGTAATCTGTGCCATGATAAATACTATTTGAACATTCTGGTTCTTGATTTGGCTAATGTCAGGATAAAAATATACCATTTACTATTTATTATCGACCATCCGGATGGACTGGTTGCGCCAGTTCGATGGTGAAGGTAAATAGTAAATGGTAAAAGAAATTAGTTTTCTTTCTTTTTGCCTGAAAGCTTTTCCTTGATGCGAGCCTTCTTACCTGTGAGGTTACGCAGGTAGTAGAGCTTAGCACGGCGCACTTTACCAATCTTGTTGACTTCGATGGAGTCGATGTTGGGGGAGTCCATGGGGAAAATACGTTCAACACCTACAGTGCCCGACATCTTGCGGACAGTGAAACGCTTCTTGCCTCCTTCGCCGCAGATTTTGATGACCACGCCACGATAGAGCTGAATACGTTCCTTGGAGCCTTCGATAATCTTGTAAGCCACAGTAATCGTGTCGCCTGCTTTGAATCTTGGGTACTCTTTCTGCTCAGCTGAAGCCATGGCTTCCTGGGCAATTTTCATTAAATCAATAGCCATAAAACTTTTTAGTGATGTTTATGTAAATACCGGCGAAGCATTCTCTGACTACCGTTGTACAGACAGCGGCTTCGCGAAATCGGCTGCAAAGGTAAGGATTTTAGATGGAATAGCTGCAAAGAAAAGCAAATTTATTTCTCTTGCACGTCATTTTTCCATGCAAAATCTGGATTTTAGGTAAAAAATGCCACAGATGCAGACCCCAAAAGACCCACCCTAACCCTCCCTAAAGGGAGGGAACCGAGTGGGTCTGTTGGGGTTTTATCGTGCCACTACATACTTGTGCAGGGTGGCGCGGACAGCACCCGGGGCGGCGTAGAGTTCCTTGACCATGCCTTCAATCTGGTCGCCCAGACCAGCTGCGTAGAGGTCGAGGCCGAAGACGTCGGCACGGCTGTAGAGCTGGCGCAGGCAGGAGTAGTCCTGGTCGGGCTTGCCGATTTCCAGCGGGGCGACGATGGCCTGCATCTCGGCCAGCATGGGATCGGGCGATGGCTCGAAGGGCGTGCCGTCATCCTTGATGCCCTTCAGATAACGTGCGTAGCCGGCAAGGGTCAATGGGATGAGCACGAGGTTGGACTTGTCGAGTCCGCGTGCCAGATACTTCTTGATGGTCTCGCCAAAGCGGATGGGCAGCTTCTGACTGGTGTCCATGGCAATGCGCTGCGGGGCGTCGGGCATGAAGGGGTTGGGCAGTCGGCGGTTGATGACTGCGCCGATAAATTCGTAGGGATTGAGCACGCCGGGGTCGGTGACTACAGGCATGGCCTCGATGTAGCCAATCTTCTGGATGAACGGGCGCAGGTCGTCGTCGGCCATTTCGGCAGAGATGAGGGTGTAGCCCAGCAGACAGCCGTAGATGGACATGGCGGTGTGGAGGGGGTTGAGGCAGGTGGTCACCTTCATGGTCTCCACCTTATCGACGGTCTCGCGGGTGGTGTAGAGCGCACCGCCCAGGTCGAGCGGCGGACGGCCATTGGTGTAGTTGTCTTCGATGACCAGATACTGCACCTCTTCGGCGTTCACAAAGGGGGCGGTAAAAGTGTGCTTCTCAGTCTCGATGTAATTGTTGTCCTCGAAGCCGTCAGCTGCCAGCATTTCCTTCACTTTCTCGTGTGGGCGCGGCGTAATCTTGTCAATCATCGACCAGGGGAAGGTAATCTTCTGCTCGTCTTTCAAATAGTCGAGGAAGGCGGCGGGCACAAGGCCGTCGTTCACCCACCGCTCGGCGTAGGCAAAGACGCCAGCCTTCACCTTGTCGCCATTATGCGAACAGTTGTCCATGCTCTGAATGGTAAGTGGCAGCTGTCCTGCGTTGAAACGCTCAATCAGCAAAGCACACACCTTGCCCATCGCAAAGACTGGTGTGAGTCCTCTTGCGAGGTCGGCATCATTATAGGTGTACCCCTTCTCTGTGATAGTGAAGGAAATCATCTGGAGTGATGGGTTTGTAAAAATCTCCACGAGTCGCTGCCAATCAGCAAACTGGTAGTCAGCTTTCAGCGCTTCTGTCACAGAGGCAATCACCTTCTTCTCAATAGAACCGTCAGAGCAGAGGTTGACACAGAGCGAGAGGTTGTTATAAGGCGTGTAGGCCTTGTCCACCACCTCGAAGTCGAAGGTTTCGGCCACGATGACACCATGGTCATACTTGCCTGTGTTCAGGGCATCGTTGAGGATGGCAGCAGGAAAAGCACGGAAGATGTTGCCGCCGCCGAAGTGTACCCATGTGGGGTTGTCGTGCGTTTTCTGGCGCACGGCTGCGATGTCAAACTTGGGAAGTTCGTAACCTTTGGCTTCCCATTCTGCGGCATTGAATTTGCCAGAGATAATATCGTTCAGTTTCATAATCAATCGAAGAATCCGGGTTGTTTGTATTCGATACCTAACTCTCTATCCACGGTGGCGAGGATGCCCTGCACCTGTCCGAGGGCGAACATGCGGCCCAGCAGTGTGTAGCCGGCATTGTGGCCGTGGCTCGACTCGTCCATGATGCCGCCGGGCTGGTCGGTAAACGTCATGCCGTGGTCCACGCGCATGGGCAGTTGCGGGTTCTCCTGCTCGAAGATGCGGCAGAGTTCCACGAGGTCGGCCCGCCCGCCCAAGTGGCTGGCTTCGGTGAAGTCGCCGTTGGGGAAGATGTGGCAGCTGCGCAGGTGGACAAAGTGTGTGCGCGGAGCGAACTTCCGGGCCATCTCCACCACATTGTTGTAGGCACCGGCTGAGAGCGAACCGGCACAGAAGGTAAGGCCGTTGTGCTTGTTGGGCACGGCGTCGAGGAACCACTGGATGTCTTCCTCGGTGCGGACAATGCGCGGCAAGCCCAGAATCTCAATGGGGGGGTCGTCGGGGTGTACGCACATGTTCATGCCATATTCTTCGCACGTAGGCATGATGGCCTCCAGGAAGTACTTCATGTTGGCCCGTAGCTGTGCCTTGTCGATGCCCTTGTAGAGGTCGAGAAATTCGCGGAACTTCTGCACGGGGGCTTCATCGTCTTCCTTGAAGTTGCCCGACACGAAGCCCTGCGTCTTGATGACGATGTTCTCCACCAGAGCGTGGTCCTTCTCGGGTGTCATGGTCTTGGCCAGCTCGTCGGCCTCGGCCAGCACATTGCGCCCTTCGCCCACGCCTGCAGGGAACTGGAACGCTGCCCACTCCTCACGTGCGCCTGCGCGTTTCAATATATAGATGTCGAAATAGGCAAATTCGGCATAGTTGAAGTAAAGGTTCGTGGAGCCGTTTGGATTGGTGTGCAGCAGGTCGGTGCGCGCCCAGTCGAGCACAGGCATGAAATTGTAGCAGATGCAGTGGATGCCCTCTGCCGACAGGTTGCGCAGCGATTCCTTATACACTTCTATCTGGTGGTCACGGTCAGGGCCGCCATATTTGATGGTCTCCACCACGGGCAACGACTCGACCACGCTCCAGCGCATCCCATAGCTTTCGATATACTCTCTGAGGTCGCGAATCTTCTCACGGGTCCATACTTCCCCAAGGGGAACGTCATGCAGAGCCGTGACAATGCCTTCCACCCCGATTTGCTTCAGCATGGCAAGCGTAATTTTGTCTTTCTTGCCAAACCATCTCCATGTTCTTTCCATTTGAGTCTAATTTTTTTAGGTTAGGTTATTAAGGATTGAAATTCGGCTGCAAAGGTAATAAAAAAAGCACGACGTTGTTTGCTTTTCCGTACCATTTTTGTGCAAATGTGTATCTTTTACCCTTGTCCCACGACACCAAGTACGGTGCATCATATAAAATGACTATTAAGTGTCATTGAAATGCCATCATTGTGACACTTTTTTTGTTTTTTTTTGGTGCATAAACCTTTTTTCTCTATCTTTGCGCCCAAAATTAACCCTTTAAAACAATTGGATTATGAAAAAGAACATTCTTTCTGTCATGGCTATTGCCATCGCATTTGCATTTGCCACACCGGCACAGGCACAGTTTAAGTTTGGTGTGAAGGCTGGTTTGAACGTAACAAACATGAGCTTTAAGTCGGATGTGATAAAGACCGACAACCGTGCAGGCTTCTTTGCTGGCGTAGGTGCAGAGTTCACCGTGCCAATCATTGGTCTTGGCGTGGATGCAGCCGTTCAGTATGAGCAGCGCAACGTGACTGATGTCGAGTTTGATGAAAACATGGAAAACGTGGAAAAAACAACCAAGGCTCTGAAGTACATCGCCATTCCCATCAACGTGAAATACAATATTGGCCTTGGTGAAGTGGCTGGGCTGTATATAGCTACAGGTCCTCAGTTCTCATTCAATGTTGGTGGCAAGAGTTTGTGGAGTGGTTCTTATGAACTGAAGAAGTCTGAAATCAGTTGGAACGTTGGTGCTGGTGTGAAGTTTCTTGGCCACTTGCAGTTGGGTTACAACTACAACATTGCTTTAGGCAACACCGCAGAAGTTGCTAATGTTGAAAGCCTATTAGGTGATGCCTTCAAGAAAGTTGTTGGAAAGGACGGTAAAACCAACACTCACCAGATTCACCTGACCTACTGGTTCTAAATTGACAAGACGGGAAGGACACACATTTATGCCCATCTACGCAGACATCGTTCTACCCGTACCCTTCGACAGCTTCACATATTCCGTTCCTGATGACATGCAGAACAGGGTTATGCGAGGCTGTCGCGTTGTTGTGCCCTTTGGCAAAAGAAAAATCTACACGGGCGTTGTGCTGCGTACCCATCATCAGCAGCCTCAAGGCGTTGAGGTGAAACCCATCTTGGAAGTGCTGGACGAACAGCCCGTGGTGACCGAACAGCAGTTCCGTTTCTGGCAGTGGATAGCCAGCTACTACATCTGTCCTTTGGGCGATGTGTTCAAGGCGGCATTGCCTGGTGCCATGAAGCCGAAAGATGAGGCTGCATTAAAGGAGTCTGTACGTGGGCGGCGGAAGTCCGACTTCTTTTCGCCAGACGGTGAAACGGGGCATGTCAATGTCCTGAACGAAGCACAGGCACAGGCGCTGACCGAAATAGAATCGTCGTTCCAGACCAAAGACATCACCCTGCTGCATGGCGTCACTTCCAGCGGAAAGACGGAAATCTACATACACCTTATATATAAATATATGAGTGAGGGCAAGCAGGTGCTTTACCTTCTGCCCGAAATTGCCCTGACCACCCAAATAACAGAACGTCTGCACAGCGTGTTTGGCGACCGCATGGGGGTCTATCATTCCAGGTTTTCCGATGCGCAGCGCCTGAATGTTTATAAACGGCAAGTCAGCGATGTGCCGTATCAACTGATTGTTGGTGTGCGTTCCAGCCTGTTTCTGCCTTTTCAACACTTGGGACTGGTCATTGTCGATGAAGAACACGACACCAGCTACAAGCAGCAGGAACCGGCACCGCGCTACCATGCCCGTGGGGCTGCCATGATGCTGGCTCGGATGGCTGGTGCGAAAACCCTGCTGGGCACAGCTACTCCAGCCTTCGAAACTTACCATTTTGCCCGTAAAGGCCGTTATGGCTATGTGCAGCTTACGCAGCGTTATCTGGGTATGCAACTGCCAGAAATCAAGGTGGTTGACTTGAAGGAACAGCGCAAGAGGAAGCAGATGGCAGGTGCATTCTCCATGCCGCTTATCGAAGAAATCCAGGCGGCTCTGGCACGGGGCGAGCAGGTCATTCTGTTTCAGAACCGTCGTGGTTTTTCCCACTTCATCGAATGCCGACTGTGTGGTTGGGTGCCACGTTGCCCCCATTGCGATGTCAGCCTCACCTACCACAAAAACACACAGGTGCTGACGTGCCACTATTGTGGCTACACCATGCGTCTGCCCAGCAAGTGCCCCAACTGCGAAGAGGCACACCTTGCAGACATTGGCCTTGGCACGGAGAAGGTGGAAGAGCAAATCAAGACGCTGTTCCCCCAAGCCGCCACCTTGCGCATGGATCTTGACACAGTCAAGACACGTGCCCAGTGTGAACGCGTCATCCACGATTTCGCCGCCCATAAAGCTGACATCCTGATTGGCACTCAGATGGTGACAAAGGGACTGGACTTCAGCAACGTAAGCGTTGTTGGCATACTCAATGCCAACACCATGCTCAATCAGCCCGACTTCCGCAGCTATGAGCGTACCTTCCATTTGCTTGCCCAGGTGGCTGGACGGGCAGGGCGCAAGAACACGGCGGGGCGTGTTGTCCTGCAAACTCGCACCGCCGACAGCGAAATTATTCGCCAGATTGCTGCAAACGACTACTGGGGTATGTTCTACCAGCAAATGACAGAGCGGAGCACCTTCCACTATCCCCCCTTTGTCCGTCTGATTTATGTTTATTTGCGGCATCGCGACAATAGTCTGCTTGAACATCTGGCCGAGGACATGGCCGAAAGGCTTCGCCAGGCCTTGGGTGCGCGTGTGCTGGGTCCCGACTGTCCGCCCGTCAGTCGCATCCAGTCGCTCTACATCCGCAAAATCATCCTGAAGTTGGAACCGTCCATGTCAGTTGACGCTGTGCGCCGCACCCTCATCGGCATCCAACAGCAAGTCACCTCCCAGCCTATTGCAAAGAACCTCAACGTCTATTACGATGTTGATCCGGTGTGAGTTTTTACGTTTTTGCGTTTTTGCGTTTTTTAAGTTTTTGTGGTTTTAAACCTTTTTTCTGTTCCCGCGTCTTACAAACGTACACCCCAACAAACGTAAGAACGTAAAAACTCACAAACGCAAAAACGTATAAACTCAAAAACTTATTCTCTTATGAAAGCAAAGACAATTTTCGCAGCAATGCTGCTGATGCTGACAGCCACAACATCAAACGCACAGAACACAGAGGGACGCAACCAGCGCCAGCGCATGAATCCCACAGAACTCTACACTCGCATGGCCGACCGTTTGGCTAAGGAGATGAAGCTGGAGGACGATAAGGCCGAAACCTTCAAGGTGCTTTACCTCGATTACCAGACAGCACGTCAGAACGCAGCCAATCCCAAGGGCGAGAACGCCGAGAATGAGCGCGTTGACATGAAAAAACTGACCGACGCACAGGCCACAGAACTCATCCAGAAGCGTTTCCAGACCCAGGAAGCTCAATTGGCCGTTGACAAGGAGTACTATCCCAAGTTCCTCGAAATCCTCACGCCGGCTCAAGCAGCCCAGATTTATATTCAGCGCGGCGGTGGCCGTAATGGCATGAATGGCCAGAATGGGCGTGGTGGTCGCATGGGTGGCGGCGGATTCGGTGGCGCTCGCCCTGATGCCGGTGGCTTTGGTGGTGGCGAATTTTAACGCCCCGCTTCTTAAAAAGAAAAAACGCTGGAATGGCTCCGATGCTGTTCCAGCGTTTTTTCCCTTAGAGAAAGGGTGGAAACACGTGTGACGACGCATCGTTACTTCGGCAGCACCTCGTTGCTGTCGGAGTAGCGCTGGGGTGTTGGCGAAGTGGCGCTGGGGTGCTACCAGAGTGGCACAGGTGCGCTACTCAAGTGACACTGGTGTGCTGCGACGGTGGCACAGGTGCGCTACTTCGACAACGATGAGGTGGTTGAGGGATAGGCAAAAGTGGTGTGAAAATGTGTGGAAAAGTGTGTTTTTCCCCCACTTTAGCTGCTGCTTAATACACGGTTTGAAATCAGGGAAATATGAGTTGTCAACATGGTGTTGAAAACTTTTTTGAAAAAAAATGAAGAAAAGTGTGGGGGAAAGTGGGGAATTTACTATTTTTGCAAAAAAATTTCATCCCAGCCAGCGGAAAGCTTGGTCTTATTTGTAGTTAACTATGCGTTTTACAGGTGATTATACAGCAAGGACAGATGCGAAGGGCAGGGTTTTTCTGCCAGCCGCATTTCGTCGTGTGTTGGAAGCTGAACGTGAACAGCGGCTTGTGTTGCGCAAAGATTTGTTTCAGCGTTGCCTGGTGCTCTATCCCGAATCGGTGTGGAATGCTCAGTTGGATGACCTGAAGGGACGGCTGAATCCCTACAACGGCGGACATCAGATGCTTTTGCGCCAGTTTGTGTTGGGGGCAGAGACGGTGGAACTCGACGGGAACGGTCGGTTCCTGATAAGTCGAAGTCTGCTAGAGTATGCCGGCATTGCGTCGGATGTGCGTTTCTTGGCTGTCGATGAGCGGATAGAAGTTTGGAGCAAGGAGGCTCTGGATCGGCTGATGGCCGAGGGCGACAGTTTGGGAGCCAACTTGGAAGCTTTGCTGGGGTGATAGCTAATCAACAATGAATCATTAACAATTTGTCATTCATCATTGGCTTTGTCGCTAAGGGTTCTTTCAAAGAAAGCGTCGGTAAGCCAAACGGTAATATAATTCACAATAGACCAACGTCGAGCGAAAGGTTCTTTAATTGCAAATGGGTGGGGATGCTACATATCATGTGCCAGTGCTGCTCAAGGAGAGTGTCGATGGGCTGAACATCACAGAGAAAGGTGGTGTGTTTGTCGATGTGACCTTTGGCGGCGGTGGACATAGCCGTGAAGTCCTGGCGCGGTTGAACGGGAAGGGGCACCTTTATTCATTTGACCAAGACCGCGACGCAGAGCAAAACCTTCAGCTTGGCATAGCCAATGTGCAGGCAGCAGCGAACTTCACCTTCGTGCGTTCCAACTTCCGGTTCCTGAAGAACTTTATGCGCTACTATGGCGTGGAGCAGGTCGATGGCGTGCTGGCCGACCTGGGAGTGAGTTCACACCATTTCGACGATGCCGCCCGTGGCTTCTCGTTCCGTTTCGATGCCCCTCTGGATATGCGCATGAACCAGCGGGCCGGGCAAACGGCGGCGGATGTGCTGAACGACTACACGGAGCGGCAGCTGGCCGACATCTTCTATATGTATGGTGAATTGAAGAGTAGCCGAAAGATTGCTGCGGCCATTGTGGTGGCACGTCGGCAGAAGCCGTTGCAAACAATAGAGGACTTGCTGGCGGTGGTGGCTCCCTATTCGGGTAAAGACCGCGAGAAGAAGGACTTGGCCAAGATGTTTCAGGCGTTGCGCATAGAGGTGAACCACGAGATGGATGCCTTGCGTGATATGCTCAAGGTGGCTACGGCGTTGCTCAGGCCCGGTGGGCGGCTGGTCGTCATCACCTACCATTCGCTGGAAGACCGCATGGTGAAGAATCTGATGCGCACAGGCAATGTGGAGGGGCAGGAGGATAAAGACTTCTACGGACGACTGCACACACCATTCCACATTATATATAATAAGGTGATTGTGCCCAGCGCAGAAGAACTGGCACAGAACCCCCGCAGCAGAAGTGCAAAACTGCGTATTGCTGAGAAAGTCGAGTTGTAATGCATAATTTGTAATTGGAGAGAACGAAGCATGGCAAAGGAAGAACTGGAACAGGAGAGTGTTTCTCTGGATGAAAGCCTTCAGGAACAAGAGGATGTCCTGGAACAGAAGGAAGCTGTCGAGGCGCTGAAAAAGTTCACAGAGGAAGATGACGACATGGGCGAAGTCTCGCTCAAGTCGGTGCTTGGTGGCGACATATTGGGCAGCAAGTTCTTCTTGAAGCAGGTGATGTTTGTGATGTTTTGTGTGTTGCTGATGCTGATTTATACGGGCAATCGCTATGCCAGTCAGCAGGATGCCATCTTGATTGACAGTCTGCGTGGTGCCTTGCAGGACGTGAAGTATAACGTCATGACGCAATCGAGCGAACTGATGAACCTGACGCGTCAGTCAAACGTTGAGCGGATGCTCCGCACGACAAAGGACAGCGTTTTGCAGAATCCCGTCACGCCGCCCTATCTCATTAGGAAGAACGAGCCAGACCCTGCTCCGCAGTCCGAAGAAGAAACCGAATCTGAAGACCCTAATACACCTACAGGCGATGAAGTTTGACAAGAAATACATAACAGGCCGTTTTGTCGGCATCGTGATTGGCGCTTTCCTGATATGCCTTTTAATCATCTGGAAAGCTGTCTATACAGCTACCGTGGAGCGTGACAAGTGGCTCAAGGTGGGCGCCATGAGCGTGTCGGACACGTTGGTGATGAAGCCCAACCGTGGCAACATCTTTTCTGCCGATGGCCAGCTGATGGCCAGCAGCCTGCCCGACTACAAGGTCTATGTAGATTTCCTGGCGGGCATTGAACGCCGGGATTCAGTTCTGCGTTCAGGCGACACCATCAAGGTGTTCGACCCCGAGCAACTGGCACAGAAGGATACCATGTGGATGAACGACATCGACACCATCTGTTCTGGCTTGGCCAAGATATGTACCCGATACACTCAGGAGGAATACAAGGCTCACCTGCTGGAGGGCTTGCAGAAACGGAAGCGCTATTGGGAGGTTTGTCCGCACATGGTGCTGAACTACATACAGTTCCACGAAATCATCAAGTTGCCCATTTTCTCGCTGAAGAACCGCAACCGCAGCGGACTGACCTACGAGGAGCGCAACAACCGCAACAAGCCGTTTGGTTCGCTGGCCAAACGAACTTTGGGCGAAATGTTCGGTGCAAAGGATTCGGCGCGGTCGGGCCTGGAGCTGGCATACGACTCGTTGTTGCGTGGCGTGCCCGGGAAGGAACATCACAAGAAGGTTCTGTCGAAGTATCTGAGTATCATCGATCAGGAGCCTGTTGACGGCTATGACCTGGTGAGCACCATTGACGTGAGTATGCAGGACATTTGCGAGAGTGCCTTACGCGAAAAATTGCAGGAACTGGATGCCTCGATGGGCGTAGTGGTGCTGATGGAGGTGCAGACTGGCGATGTGAAAGCCATTGTGAACCTGCAGCGTTACGATGACGGCAATTACTATGAAGCCCGCAATTATGCTTTAGCATCCCTGATGGAGCCTGGCTCCACGTTCAAGACGGCCAGCATCATGGTGGGCATTGACGATGGCTACATCAAGGTGAACGACTGGGTGGATACGGGTGGCGGCATTTGCCCCATGTATGGTGCCTTGATGAAAGACCACAACTGGCATCGCGGCGGCTACGGAACGATTGACGTGCCTCACGTGCTGATGTATTCCTCTAACGTGGGTGTCAGCAAACTGATAGATAAGTATTACCATAACCAGCCGGAAAAGTTTGTAGAAGGGTTGCGCCGTGTCGGCATCGGTGCGCCGTTGGGTCTTCCGTTCAATGGTGCTGCTGACCCGCGCATCCGTATGCCGCATAAAGACCATACGGGGGGGTATCGTATGTCGGACAACTGGTCAGCCACAGCTTTGCCGTGGATGTCGATTGGTTACGAAACGCAGATTCCGCCCATTTCTACGGTGTCATTCTACAACGCTATTGCCAATGGCGGAAAGATGGTGCGCCCGCGCTTTGTGAAAGGCATTGAGCGGGGCGGCGAGATGGTGGAGGAATTTCCTGTGGAGGTCATCAAGAAGCAGATTTGCAAACCATCAACCTTGAAGGATATGCAGACCATCCTTCAGCGTGTGGTGTGCGACAAGGAAGGGCTTGGCAAGAAGGCCGGCAATCCCTATTTCCATGTGTCGGGCAAGACGGGAACAGCCCAGGTGTCGAATGGTAGTGGCTACAAGGGCGGTGCCAACGAGCACTTGGTCAGCTTCTGTGGCTATTATCCTTCGGAAGAGCCTAAATACACGTGCATTGTGGCCATTCGCCACTCCTATTATGTGGCCAGTGGTGGTGGTCAGGCAGGTGTTGTGTTCTCGAAGATTGCACAGCGTGTTTACAGCAAGAATGTGACGACCAACTTGCGACTGGCGCAAGATACGACAGCCGTGTTTGTGCCCGACGTGAAACCTGCCTACAACAATGCTTCGGACAAGGTGCTACAGGCTTTGGGGGTTAATGAGAGCCACCAGCCAGAAGCGCCTGCGAACTATAATGAAACAGCTGTGCCCAATGTGGTAGGTCTGGGTGCACGCGATGCAGTCTATGAATTGGCCAGCCGTGGCCTGAAGGTACATACGAAGGGACGCGGTGTGGTAACGAAGCAGAGTCTCGCCAGCGGCACTCAGCTGGTGAAGGGGCAAACGGTGACAATTGAACTTAACTGACAGATAGAGAGAATATGAAGTTGCAAGGTTTACTTAAAGGCCTGGTTGTTCTTGAGGTCAAGGGCGATGAGGAGGTAGATGTGACTGGCGTGAACATCGATTCGCGCAAAGTGACGGCTGGCAATATGTTCATTGCCGTGAAGGGAACGGCAGCCGATGGACATGGCTACATAGGCAAAGCTATAGAGCTGGGTGCAAAGGCTATTGTGTGTGAGGATATGCCTGAGGTTGTGGAAGGCGTGACATACGTCCGGGTGGAGAACTCGGAACAGGTTGTCGGCCAGATAGCGACGAACTTCTATGGCAATCCCACCAGCAAACTGAAGCTTGTGGGTGTCACAGGTACTAACGGAAAGACGACCATTGCAACTGTACTGTACAACCTGTTCCGCGCCATGGGGCACAAGGCTGGATTGCTCTCTACTGTGGTGAATTATGTTGACGATGTGGCTGTTCCCACCGAGCACACCACGCCAGACCCCATCACGCTGAACGCCCTGTTGGCACAGATGGTGGAGGCAGGTTGCGAGTATGCCTTTATGGAGGTCAGCAGCCATTCCATTGTGCAGAACCGCATTGGCGGCTTGCGCTTTGTGGGCGGACTGTTCACGAATATCACACGCGACCACCTGGATTACCACAAGACGTTTGAAAATTATATCAAGGCAAAGAAGCTCTTCTTCGACCGTTTGCCAGCTGAGGCTTTTGCCATTACCAATATAGATGACAAGAATGGGCTGGTGATGACGCAGAACACCCGAGCCACGGTGAAGACCTATAGCGTGCAGCGTCCTGCTGACTTCAAGGCAAAAATCATAGAGTGCCACTTTGAGGGCATGTATCTCGAAATCAACGGTCGAGAGGTAGGTGTGCAGTTTATTGGAAAGTTCAATGTGAGCAACCTGCTTGCCGTCTATGGTGCAGCAGTCATGCTGGGCAAGGAGCCCGAAGAGGTTTTGGTGGCATTGAGTCTGATGAAGCCTGTGAACGGACGCTTCGAAGCCTTGCGGTCGCCCAAAGGATTCACAGCCATTGTGGATTATGCCCACACGCCCGATGCATTGGAAAATGTGCTTGCCGCCATTCACGAGGTGCTGGAGGGCAAAGGACAGGTGATAACCGTGTGTGGCGCAGGTGGAAACCGCGACAAGGGCAAACGTCCGTTGATGGCTCAGGAGGCTGTCCGTCAGAGCGATAAGGTGATACTGACCAGCGACAATCCACGCTTTGAAGAGCCGGAGGATATTCTCAATGACATGTTGGCAGGATTGGATGCTGAGCAGATGCAGAAGGTGCTGACCATCGTGGACCGCCGTCAGGCCATTAAAACAGCCTGCATGTTGGCTCAGAAGGGCGATGTGATTCTCATTGCCGGCAAGGGACACGAAGATTATCAGATTGTTAAGGGTGTGAAACATCATTTTGATGATAAAGAAGAAGTACGCGCATGTTTTACCATTTAAGCCAGTATTTGAAGGAGCTTGACATACCTGGCATGGGTATGTTGCCCTACGTGTCGTTCCGCTCGTTGATGGCACTCATTGTGTCGCTTGTCATCTCTATGTGGGCTGGTGAGTATTTCATTAAGTATATGCGTCGCAAGAAGCATATTGAGTCGGCACGCGATGCAATCATCGACCCATACGGTGTGCAGAAGAAGGGTGTGCCCAGCATGGGTGGCATCGTGATTGTTTTTGCGGTCATTGTTCCGGCCTTGTTGTTTGGCAAGCTGACGAATGTCTATATGTTGCTGCTGTTGGCCACCATTGCCTTCTTTGGTGTTTTAGGCTTCTTCGATGACCTGATTAAGCTCCGTGGCAACAAGGATGGTCTTTCGCCCCGTTAGAAGATGTTGGGACAGCTGCTCTTTGGCACCATTGTGGGCTTGACGCTATGGCTGAGTCCGCAAGCAGTTGTCCGTGAAAACGTGACGCAGGAGTTTGGCGACAAGGAAGTGGTTTTCCATAAGAGTGAAGCACGCAAAAGCACGGTCACGACTGTTCCTTTTTTCAAGAACAACAACATCGACTATTATGAGCTGTTTAGCTTTATTGATAATGGCAAGGCGAAGCGTGCCTGTGGCTGGATATTCTTTGTGCTGGTGACGACATTCGTCATTACTGCCGTGTCGAATGGTGCCAACCTCAACGACGGTATGGACGGAATGTGTGCCGGCAACTCTGCCATTATCGGCACGGCGTTGGGCATTCTGGCCTATGTGTCGGGCCACATTCAGTTTGCCAGTTACCTGAATGTGATGTATATCCCTGGCAGCGAGGAAATTGTAGTGTTCCTTTGTGCGTTTGTCGGTGCATTGGTCGGTTTTCTGTGGTATAATGCCTATCCAGCCAAGGTGTTCATGGGCGACACGGGCAGTCTGGCCATTGGCGGTGTGATAGCTGTGACGGCGGTCATCATCCATAAGGAGTTGCTTATCCCGATACTTTGTGGCATCTTCCTGATGGAAAGCATCTCGGTGATGCTGCAGGTGTGGTATGCCAAGAAGGGCAATGCACTTGGACAGAAGTGGCGGGTGTTTAAACGTGCACCGTTCCACGACCACTACCGGCACAAGATGGAACCGGGCGTGAAGTACCTGTTGAAGAAGCCCGATGGCTTGCTGTTTGAATCAATGATAACGACTCGTTTTTGGATTGTCACTATCTTGTTGGCAGCCATAACAATAATAACTTTGAAAATACGATAGAAGATGAAACGAATAGTAGTATTAGGTGCCGCTGAAAGTGGAGCTGGAGCAGCCGTGTTGGCCAAGAAGAAAGGCTTTGATGTCTTTGTGAGCGACATGTCTGCCATCAAGGATAAATACAAGCGACTGCTTGACAGCCATTCCATTCAGTGGGAAGAAGGACAGCATACAGAGGCGCTGATTCTCAATGCCGACGAGATTATCAAAAGTCCAGGCATCCCAGAGACGGCTCCCATGATTGTGAAGCTGAAAGCGCAGGGTACGCCCATCATATCAGAAATAGAGTTTGCCGGTCGTTATACCAATGCCAAGATGATTTGTATTACAGGGTCGAATGGAAAGACAACAACCACTTCGCTGATATATCACATCCTGAAGCAGGCCGGATATAATGTGGGCTTGGCTGGCAACATTGGCAGCAGCCTGGCGTTGCAAGTGGCGGAAGAGAACTATGATTATTATGTCATTGAGTTGAGCAGCTTCCAGCTGGACAATATGTATGAATTCAAGGCCGACATTGCCATTCTGATGAACATTACTCCCGACCATCTTGACCGCTATGACTTCAAGATGCAGAATTATGTTGACAGCAAGATGCGCATCACGCGTAACCAGACAGAGAAGGATGCTTTTGTCTTCTGGAATGACGACCCCATTGTCAAGGAAGAGTTGAAGAAGTATAACATCAAGGCTCGTCTCTATCCGTTCAGCGAATTTAAGGAGCTGGGGGCTATTGGCTATGTGGAAGACAGGGAGTTTGTGGTGGAAAGCCCCGAACCATTCAACATGGAGCAGGAAGAACTGGCTTTGCGTGGCAAGCATAACCTGTACAATAGCCTTGCGGCAGCCATTACGGCAGATATTGCTGGTGTGTCGAAAGAAGAAATTCGGAAGGGTTTGAGTGATTTTGCCGGTGTGGAGCACCGTTTGGAAAAGGCTGGCCGTGTGCGTGGTGTTGACTTTGTGAACGACTCGAAAGCCACGAATGTGAACGCTTGCTGGTATGCGCTTGAGAGTATGACACAGCCCACGGTGCTCATTCTTGGCGGCAAAGACAAGGGCAATGACTATTCTGAAATATTTGACTTGGTACGCGAAAAGTGTATAGGTCTTGTATTTCTGGGCGTTGACAACAGCAAACTTCATGCAGCCTTCGACAGCTTTGGCCTTCCCGTTGTGGATGTGAAGTCGATGAAGGACTGTGTGGATGCTTGCTACAAGATGGCCAAGCCTGGCAGCTGTGTGTTGCTGAGTCCCTGCTGTGCCAGCTTCGACCTGTTCAAGAATATGGAGGATCGTGGCGAACAGTTCAAGGAGTGCGTCAAGAATCTGTAAAATGATGAACTCGTCAATTGTCAAATTGTAAATCGTCAAATTGTAAATAAATCAATGTCAAAACTGATTTCGGACTTTTTTCACGGCGACTTGTTTAAGGGCGACAAGGGTGTGTGGATGATATACTTCTTCCTCTGCATGATTTCCTTGGTCGAAGTCTATAGTGCTTCCAGCCGTATGACCTTCAACAGTGAAAGCCACTGGGGACCGCTCATCAGTCAGGCCGGCTTCCTGCTTTTTGGTCTGGTGCTGATTCTGTTTATACATCGCATTCCTTGCAAGTGGTTTATGCTGGTGCCGTTCATTCTGCTTCCGTTGTCGATTCTGCTTCTGGTAATAGCCATTTTGGGCTTGGGCGGCGGCGAACTGAATGATACCAATCGCTGGATTCGCATCTATGGCATTAGCTTCCAGCCGTCCGAAATAGCCAAAGCGGCCCTGATTATGTCTGCCGCAGTGGTGCTGGCCAAGATGCAAACGGAGAAAGTTGTCAGGAAAAACGGAAAGGAACGCATCATTGTAGGGGCTATGAAGGGGAAGCGATACATGGCCTTTGCCGTTGTGGGCACAATGACGTGCCTGATATGCGGACTTATTTTCATTGACAATGTATCTACCGCAGCCATGCTCTTTTTCGTGATTGTCGTGATGATGTTTATTGCCCACATTCCGCTGGACTTGATGTTTAAGGGCGCAGTCACGCTCGCTGCTGTTGGTTCTATTTATGTAGCTATTGTGGCTCCGTTGCCTACCGATGTGCAGCGTCGTCTGCCTGGTGGCAAGCGAATTGCAACGGTGGTGGCACGTTTGGCGCGACATAGTCAGGATGACGATGTAAAGGGACTGGATGTGAAGAGTTTGCTGGATGACAAGAATTCGCAGACCACCTATGCTTCCATTGCTGTGGCCAACTCCAAACTGGTGGGGATGGGGCCAGGCAACTCTATTCAGCGCGATTTTCTGCAACATGCAGAGTCTGACTTCATTTTCGCCATCATCGTGGAAGAGCTGGGCATTGTCGGTGCTGTCTTCGTCTTGTTCCTTTATTTTACGTTGTTGATAAGGTGTGGGCGCATTGCTCAGAAGTGCCGGCGTTTCTTCCCGGCCTATCTGGTGCTTGGGTTTGGCATTATGATGGTGCTGCAAGCCTTGACCAATATGGGTGTGGCCGTAGGCTTATTGCCCGTCACAGGACAGACACTTCCGCTGATTTCCAAGGGCGGAACTTCTATACTTATTACCAGTTGCTACATTGGTGTGATTCTTAGTGTGAGCCGCTATGCGGAAGAGGTGCAATTGAACAATCTGGAGGTGCAGCCAGCCAATATTCAAGGGGAGACCAAAGAGTATTTGACGGACGGCACAATGGTGTAAAAACGCTCAGCTGGGGGTGAAATCAGCCCCCTAAGGGATAATTTCTCAGCTGATATTTTAATAGTCAAAGAATTATTCGTACTTTTGCCTCTTTTTTAGGAGTAGTGCGAAAGAAAGGACAACAAAACTCAGGTGTATGGAAAGAACAGAACCGTTGAGAGTAATCGTCAGTGGTGGCGGGACGGGGGGGCACATCTTCCCTGCTGTGTCCATTGCCAATGCCATTAAAGCGCAGCATCCCGACGCTGAGATTTTGTTTATAGGTGCGTTGGGCAAGATGGAGATGCAGCGTGTCCCGGCGGCTGGCTACAAGATTGTTGGCTTGCCCGTCCGTGGCCTTGCTCGTCCGTTGTGGAGCCCGAAGAATGTCTGCGTAATGATTGATTTCGTCAGAAGCCGTCAGATGGTGAAGAAAGTGATTCGCGACTTCAAGCCGCAGGTCGTAGTGGGTGTGGGAGGCTATGCTTCAGCACCGACACTCAATGCCGCCCATACGATGGGCATTCCTTGTTTGATTCAAGAGCAGAACAGCTATGCTGGTGTTACCAACAAGTCTCTTGCCAAGAAAGCGGACAAAATATGTGTGGCCTATAGCGGCATGGAACGTTTCTTCCCTGCCGATAAAATCATTTTGACAGGCAATCCCGTCCGCCAGAACCTGTTGGACAACAAGATGTCTAAAACTGAAGCCGTACAGACATTTGGTTTTTCAGCCGACCGGCCTGTGGTCTTGATTGTGGGGGGCAGTTTGGGTGCACGCACGGTCAACGAGAGTGTTTTGGGACATTTGGACCAGATCCGCAACAGCGCCGTGCAGTTCATTTGGCAAACAGGCAAGTTCTACAGTCAGGAAATAACTGATGCCTTGGCTAAGGTGGAGGCGGTACCCAATCTCTATGTGACCGACTTCATCTCGAACATGGACGCAGCATATACGGCAGCCGACATTGTCATCTCACGGGCTGGGGCCAGCAGCATTTCTGAGCTGTGTCTGTTGGGCAAACCCTGCATACTTGTACCATCCCCCAATGTGGCGGAAGACCATCAGACCAAGAACGCGCTGGCGCTATCGACCAAAGGTGCAGCCATTTTTGTGGCCGACAAGGATGCACGCGAAACCCTGGTGGACATAGCCTTGCGCACCGTTACAGATGCAGCGAAGCTGAAATCGTTGTCTGAAAATGTGCTGAAACTGGCTCTTCACGATTCTGCCGACATCATTGCACAGGAAGTCTATAAACTGGCAAAAGGAAACCATTAAACATCGAACCAACAAAGAACATGATAAAATCAGTCTATTTCATAGGAGCAGGTGGCATTGGCATGAGTGCCTTGGAGCGTTATTTCCTTGTCAAGGGCTATCAGGTGGGCGGTTATGATAAGACTCCCAGTGAACTGACCGAACAACTCAAAAAGGAAGGTGCCCAGATTCACTACGAAGACGACATTGACGCCGTTCCAGCCTGTTTCAAGGAGAAGGAAACGACCTTGGTGGTCTATACGCCCGCTATTCCTGCCGAACACGGCGAACTGACTTATTTCCGTGAGCAGGGCTTTGACCTCCAGAAGCGTGCACAGGTTCTGGGATTCCTCACCCAATCGCACAAGGGCCTCTGTGTTGCAGGAACCCACGGCAAGACTACCACTTCCACGATGGCCGCTCATTTGTTGCATCAAAGCCATATTGGTTGCAATGCTTTCCTTGGCGGAATATCCAAGAACTACGGTACCAATTATATCCTCTCGGAAGACAGCGACTTCGTGGTCATTGAGGCCGACGAGTTCGACCGTTCCTTCCACTGGCTTCGCCCTTATATGACGGTGATTACGGCTACTGACCCCGACCATTTGGACATTTACGGAACCAAAGAAGCCTATCTGGAGTCTTTCCGCCATTACACAACGCTCGTCCAGCCCGGTGGCGCACTTATCATCCATCAGGGTCTGGAAATGAAGCCTAATGTTCAATCTGGCGTGAAAGTTTATGAATATGCTCGTGAGTCGGGTGATTTCCATGCGGAAAATATTCGCATTGGTGGCGGTGAGATAGTCTTCGACTTCATTTCCCCGCTGGGTAACATTCAGGACATCAAGCTGGGCGTTCCTGTGAGCATCAACATCGAGAATGGCATTGCTGCGATGGCGCTTGCTCAGCTGAATGGTGTGACGGCAGCAGAAATCCGTCAGGGCATGGCCACTTTTAGTGGTGTGGATCGCCGCTTCGACTTCAAGGTCAAGACTGACAAGATGGTTTTTCTGAGCGACTATGCCCACCATCCGAATGAGATTGACCAAAGCATACGTTCTATTCGCGAGTTGTATCAGGGCAAGAAGATTGCAGCCATTTTCCAGCCGCATCTATACACGCGTACTCGCGATTTTTATCGGGAATTTGCCGCAGCTCTTTCGCTACTTGACGAAGTGTTCCTTTGCGACATCTATCCTGCACGCGAGAACCCCATACCAGGCATCACCTCGCAGATTATATACGACAATCTGCGTCCTGGCATTGAAAAGTATCTTATCCACAAGGAGGATATTCCCGACGTGGCACGGAATGCAAATTTCGATGTGCTGATTTCGCTCGGTGCGGGTGATATTGAAAACAATGTTCCTCTGATAACCGACATCTTAAAAGAAAAAGCATAACATTCTTACCATCAACAAGACAATGGCAAAAGTAATCAAATACCTCAAGTTTTCGGCAATCGTCCTCATTTTGGTGGGGCTAATCGCCTACCTTGTGTTTGCCATGTTCACGATGACCGCTCCCGACCCGGATGAACGCTGCAAGGAGGTTGAGTTGTCCGTCAGCAAGAAAACAAACGTCAACTTTGTGGACTCCAAGTCGATGGAAGCCCTGCTGAAGGCACACCAGCTGTACCCTAAAGGTCGGCGGATGCAAGATGTTGACACCCGCAAGATAGAAGAGCTGATAAGTCAGAACGATTTTGTGGAGCATGTGGAATGCTACAAGACTGCAGGCGGAAAACTGTGCATCACCATTGAGCAGCGCAATCCCGTGATGTACGTTATTCCCGACGGACAAGATGGCTATTATGTGGATAAGACAGGCAAAATCATACCCAGCACTGTTTTCACTACAAACATGGTGGTTGCCACGGGCAATATTACTAAGAAATACGCATCAGAGGAACTGGCCGACTTTGGCTCATTCCTTCTGCGCGATGACTTCTGGAACAACCAGATAGAACAAATTTATGTCATTCGTGGCTCCAAGAACCAGGCATTTGTGGAGCTTGTGCCGCGTGTGGGCGACCATGTAGTCTATCTGGGTGTACTGGATGGTTACGAAAAGAAGCTTCGTCGCCTCAGAATCTTCTACGAAAAGGCGATGGGCACTGTAGGATGGAACAAATATGACCGTATCAATCTGGAGTACAGGAACCAGATTATTTGCACCAAGAAAAAGCAATAGGTATTCATACATATACACTTTATTACTCAAACATTCAAACAAAACATATCGATATGGCGTTCACGGACAAGGATTTTATTGTCGCAATAGAGCTTGGCTCATCCAAGATATCAGCTATTGCAGGAAGAAAGAAGGATGGTACCATGCAGATTCTCGCTTATGCCGAGGAAAAGGCCAATGGCTGTGTCAAGCGTGGTATAGTGTTCAATATAGAAAAGACATATCAGTGCATCAATAATGTATTGTCGAAGCTTGAAAGCACGCTGAAGACAAAAATCACCCGTGCCTATGTGGGCTTGGGTGGTCAGTCGGTGCGTTCCTATCGGTGTGTCATTAAGCGCAATATGCTCACACAGAGCTATATCACCAACGAAGCCATTGACAGCATTCGTCAGGAAAGTTACGAAATACCTTTCTCTGATTACGAGGTGCTTGAAAACTTCCCGCAGGAATACGTGGTTGACCAGAACGTGGTGGCTGACCCTGTGGGCGTGATGGGGACAAACATTGACGGTGAGTATCTGGATGTCATTGCCAAGCAGAAGCTTCGCAACAACATCCAGACTGTCTTTGCCAATACCGGCATTGACATTGCCGATGAACTGATTTCACCACTTGAATTGGCCAATAACGTGCTGGCCGACTCAGAAAAGCGTAGTGGCTGTGTGCTGATCGATCTGGGCGCAGAAACCACGACTGTACTGGTTTATAAGAACAACATCGTACGCTATCTGGTCACCATCCCGCTGGGCATGAACAATGTTAACAAGGACCTTGCTACCATTCAGATAGATGACGCTGAAGCAGAAGAGATAAAACTTAAATACGGCGACCTCACAACGCCTTCCAACGATGAGGAGGTAGAAGAGCCGCAGACATATGTATCTTCCGATGGCCGCAAGTTGGAGGTTTCTCTGCTCAAAAGCATCATTAATGCACGTGTGACGGAGATTATCGCTAACGTCACCAACCAGATTGTCAAGTCGAACTACAGCGATAAGTTGCTTGCAGGCATTATCCTCACGGGTGGTGGCTCCAACATGAAGGGCATTGACAAGGCTTTCATGACCAGTGTCAATCTCGACAAGTGCCGCATGGCACGCACGGTGAACCAGCCCATCATCAAGACCTCCAATGCTACAGGTTTCGTTCCCGACAATGCCATGAACAATACCATTGTTTCGCTTTTGCTTGCTGGCACTCAGCCATGTGGCGGCGAAGAGTACGAAACGATGGACCTTTTTGGCAGAGCACAGCAGGAAGACGAGCGCAATGCACGCATTCAGGAGCAGAAGGCACGCGAGGAAGCAGAGAAGAATGATGCCATCGCTTTCGATGAAGTTAAGGTTGCTATCCGTGCCGAGTTCGACAAAGTGAAGAAAGCCATAGAAGAGGTAGAACGCTATTGCAACGACAAGAAAGTGCGTCAGTCTGCCCAGGCACTCAGTCTTTCCGCTTTGGACGTGCTGGGCGAAGCATACGAATCGAAGGCTGCGGCACTCGAAGGCAAGGACAAATTCAAGCAGAGCCTGACGGAAGGTGCCAATTTGGCCGACGTGCTTCGCGAGGAAGTTGACAAGCTGACGATGGCAGTCAATAAGGCAAATAAAGAGAATAGCTTCTTTGGCCGTTTGACGAAGACGCTGAACGACATCGTGAACGAAGGTTAGAAGAAGTATTAAAGGTTGCGTGCTGCACAGCGCGCTATAGTCCTCAAGTTTTAAGTTAAAAAGAAAAGAAAGGAGCATATTATGGAATTCAATTTTGGTGACAATATGGATGTTTTCAACTTTCAGCAGGGCACCACAAGCATCATAAAGGTTATTGGCGTTGGCGGAGGTGGTAGCAATGCCGTCAACCACATGTATAACGAAGGCATACACGATGTGACATTTGTCGTGTGCAACACCGACAGCAAAGCTTTGCAGGATTCTCCTGTACCTGACAAGATTCAGCTTGGCACCGAGGGTCTGGGGGCTGGTAACAAGCCCGAGAATGGCCGTAAATGTGCCGAAGAGTCCATTGAGGACGTGAAGACCATGTTGAGCGACGGCACCAAGATGGTGTTCATTACAGCTGGTATGGGCGGTGGCACAGGCACAGGCGCGGCGCCACTCATTGCCAAGACAGCCAAGGATATGGGCATCCTCACCGTAGGTATCGTCACCATTCCTTTCCGTTGGGAAGGTGTGCGTAAAATCAATCAGGCTCTTGATGGCGTGGAGGAGATAGGCAAGAACGTCGATGCGCTGCTTGTCATCAACAACGAGCGTCTCTTGCAGATTTATAGTGATATTTCACTTGACAACGCCTTCGACAAGGCTGATGACACCCTCTGCAATGCCGCACGCAGCATCTCGGAAATCATCACCATGCACGGTAAAATCAACCTTGATTTTCAGGATGTGAAGACTGTGCTGAAAGATGGTGGCGTGGCCATCATGAGTACAGGCTATGGCACAGGCGAAGGCCGTGTCACCAAGGCCATTCAGGACGCCCTTCATTCTCCTTTGCTTAACGATAACGACATCTACCACTCTCGCAAGATTCTGCTCCATGTCATCCATTCAGGTGAAGGCGGCGAAGGTGCTTGTCCGCTGATGATTGAGGAAATGGCTGAAATAAACGAGTTCATGCAGCGCATTGAGAACGAGGAAGTGGAGACCAAGTGGGGCTATTCCAAGGACGAGTCGCTGAAGGACCGTGTGAAAATCACCATCTTGGCTTCAGGATTTGGTCTGCGCGACATCAATACCAAGGAGATGAACGAGCGCATCGAAAAGAACGATGAAGAGGCACGTCGGCGTAAGGCTGAGATTGAAGAGCAGAAGGCTGCTGATGCCGAGCGTCTCATCAATTATTATGGTCCTGATGGTAGCAGCCACCCCCCCCGTCGCCCCATCTACAGCTATATCTTCCGCGATGAAGAACTGGATGATGAGGATGTCATCAGCACTGTGGAAACCTCTCCCACCTACAAGCGCTCGAAGGAAACCCTCAAGCAGCTCAGCGATGCCGCCAAGAAGTCTGGAACTGCGGTTGAGGCTGGGGCCGTCATCAGTTTCGCCTAACGTAATGCACAATCGAAATGAGGAATTGGGAATTGAATCAGAATTCATTCCCAATTCCTCATTTCCACGCAAAAGAAATGTGCCGACTCGGTCAGAATCACTTCTTTTTGGTCGGCACGGAAAATATATGTAAGAATTGAATGAAAAAGCTTATGCGTCGATGTTTGCGTAAGTTGCGTTTCGTTCAATGAACTCGCGGCGCGGCCCAACATCCTCGCCCATCAGCATAGAGAATGTGTAGTCTGCTTCGGCAGCATCCTCAATGGTTACCTGCTTCAGGAGGCGGGTTTCTGGGTTCATGGTGGTTTCCCACAGCTGTTCTGGGTTCATCTCACCCAGACCTTTGTATCGTTGTGTCTTGATGCCGTTTTCTGAACCGTCGCCATACTTGGCAATGAAACGCAGGCGTGCATTCTCGTCATAGCAATATTCGCTAATCTTGCCCTTCGTGCACTTGTAGAGTGGGGGGGTAGCAATATACAGACGACCGTCGCGGATCAGTTGTGGCATATAGCGGAAGAACAGGGTCATCAGCAGCGTGTCGATGTGAGAACCATCGACATCGGCATCGGTCATAATGATGGTCTTGTAGTAGCGCAGCTTGTCGTAGTTAGCCTCCTTCGAATCCTCGTCCAGACCAAAGCGCACGCCCAGTGCCTGGATGATGTTGTTCACCTCCTCATGCTCGAAGGCCTTGTGCCACATTACGCGCTCCACATTGAAAATTTTACCACGGATGGGCAGGATGGCCTGGAAGTGGCGGTCGCGTCCCTGTTTAGCTGAACCACCGGCAGAGTCACCCTCCACGATGAACATCTCGCAGTTTGCAGCATCCTTGTCGGAGCAGTCAGCCAGTTTGCCTGGCAGTCCGCCGCCCGTCATCGGGCTTTTGCGTTGCACGCTTTCTCGCGCTTTGCGGGCAGCTACACGTGCTGTTGCGGCCAGCACCACCTTGTCAACAATCAGCTTCGCCTCCTTCGGATGTTCCTCCAGATAGGCACCCAGAGCTTCACCTACAGCCTGCTGCACCGCACCTGCCACCTCGCTGTTGCCCAGCTTCGTCTTGGTCTGTCCTTCAAACTGTGGTTCAGCCACTTTCACGCTGATGACAGCGGTCAGTCCTTCGCGGAAGTCTTCGCCCGAAATCTCGATGTGGTTCTTTTCCAGTTTCTCTGTCACCTTGTTGTCGTCGGCATACTTCTTCAGCACGCGCGTCAAAGCCGTGCGGAAACCCTGCAGGTGTGTACCACCTTCAATGGTGTTGATATTGTTGACGTAAGAGTGCAGATTCTCCGAATACGAAGTGTTGTACATGATGGCCACTTCAATCGGGGTTTCGTTCTTTTCCGTGTTGATGTAGATGACATCGTCAAACAGGTGCATTCTGGTGGAGTCGATGTAGCGTACAAAGTCCTTCAAGCCGCCTTCGCTGTGGAACACCTCTTTGCGCACGCCGTCGATGCCGGCTGCGGCGTTCATGTCAAGACGCATGTCGGTCAGTGTGATGGTGATGCCGGCATTCAGATAAGCCAGCTCGCGCATACGGTTGGCCAAGATGTCATATTTGTAGGTGGTGGTGATGAAGATGGTCTTGTCAGGCCAGAACTGCTGACGTGTGCCGCGCAGTTCCGTCTCGCCCACCACCTTCACGTCGTACAGAGGCTTGCCCTGTTCGTATTCCTGCTGATAAATCTTCCCGTCGCGATATACCTGCGAAAGCATCTTTGTGGACAGGGCATTGACGCAGCTCACGCCCACGCCGTGCAGACCGCCACTCACCTTATAGGAGCCCTTGTCGAACTTACCGCCGGCATGGAGCACCGTCATTACCACTTCCAGGGCACTCCGATGCTCCTTCTCGTGCATATCCACGGGGATGCCACGGCCATTGTCCTGCACCGTGATGCTATTATCTTCGTTGATGGTTACTTCGATGTGCGTACAGAAACCCGCCAGAGCTTCGTCGATGGAGTTATCGACCGTCTCATACACCAAATGGTGCAAACCCTTCTCGCTGATGTCGCCAATGTACATTGCGGGGCGCTTTCTCACGGCCTCCAGGCCCTCCAGCACGGTGATGTTACTGGCGGAATAGTTTTCTGCGTTGTTCATTAATTCATCCATTGTTCATCTTCGCTTTAAAAACGCCACAAAGGTACGAATAAAACGGCACAATACAAAATAAATTAAGGTTTATTATCATCAAAAAAATAGGGAGTCACAATGTGGCTCCCTCGCAATACCCTCACGGGCAAATTATAATGAAAATGAAAACAAAACGCGTGTTTTATAGTTCCACAGCCTTATGCCTTTTTGGCCATCAGCTTTGCAGCGCCTGATTTCAGGTTTGCGGCTTTCTTCCAGTGGATGATGTTCTGCTTTGCCAGCTTGTCAAGCATCTTCTGGAGTTGTGGGAACATCGTTTCGGCCTCAGCCTTTGTCTCTGTGGCGCGGAACTTTTTCAGGAACGTACGCATACTCTTTGCGTAGTAGCGGTTGTGGAGTCTGCGCTTTTCGCTTTGGCGCATTCTCTTTAGACAAGATTTGTGATTTGCCATTTCTGTTTTTAGTTTTTTGAGATTGTTTGTTTGTTATAGGAGTTCGATGTGGTATGGCGTCTTGACCTCGCACCCTTCTCCATAAATTAAGGGTTGAACTTTTGTTTCCACCCCGATGGTAGTCCCTAGGAGAGTCGAACTCCTCTTTAGAGAATGAAAATCTCTCGTCCTAACCGATAGACGAAGGGACCAACCTGTGGCTTTTTCGCCAAGCAATTTGGGGACGTGCCCTCAAATGCGGTGCAAAGGTACGAACTTTTCTCGTACCACCAAAATATTTCTCGACTTTTTTCTCCAATTCTCTGCTTTTTGCTAATTTTGCGCCCGGAAACAATGGAGACACTGCGTGGCATCGTACTGAGAACCGTCAAATATGGCGACGATAAACTCATCCTCGACCTCTTCACCGAGGGGCGCGGACGTATGTCGTTTGTCACGCGGATGTCGCGCACACGACGCGTTCCACAGTCCACGGCTTTCTGGCAGCCCCTCTCCCAGGTCGAGTTCCAGGCCGAAGTGCGTCCGCAGCTTACTCTGTCACGTCCACGCGAAGTGCGCTTCTATTACAACTACACCCATCTGCCCTTCTCTCCGGTGAAGTCCACCATAGCCCTCTTTCTGGCCGAATTCCTTTCTGCCGCCCTTCGTGAGGAGCGGCAGAACGTTCCGCTCTACAAATATATCGAGCACTCGCTGCAATGGTTCGACGAAGCCCGTTTCCCCACCGCCATTGCCAATTTCCATCTGGTTTTCCTCATGCACCTCTCGCAGTTTCTGGGCATCTACCCCAACATGGATGAGCCAACCCGCTTCTTCGACCTCCTGTCTGGCACATACCAACCCTTCCTTCCTGCACATGCCTATTATATTAAAGATGTGGAGGCGCAGCAGCTTCCCCGGCTCTTTCGCATGAAGTATGCCACGGCCCACCTTTTCAAGTTCTCGTCCTTTCAGCGTCGTCGCATCATCGACGTGCTCAACACCTATTACCGTTTGCACCTGCCCAACTTTCCCCAGCTCAAGTCCGTCGAGATACTCCATGAGGTATTTGCCTGAAAACTGTATTTCCGTGTTAAATTATTTCGCCGTATTGAAATAATTGCCTACCTTTGCGCACAATTTTGGTAATCAGGAGGATTTTTTCAAATGAAACGCAACATACTCACACTGGGGCTTTGCTGCCTGTTCTCTTTGGCAGCCCACGCACAAGACATTGTCATCAACGAAATCATGGCCAGCAACGTCGATGCCGTGCTTGACCCCTCAATCAACTATGGCTCGTGGATTGAGCTCTACAACAAAGGCAGTCAAGACTTTAGTCTGGAGGGCCTTTACGTTACCGACGACGAGTTGAACCTCAAGAAGTTCCGCCTCAATGAGCGGGCTGGCGAGCGTGTCGTGCCCGCCAAGGGCTTCAAGGTTATCTACTTTGACCACCACGACCTCTATGCCCCCTGGCAGGTCGATTTCAAGCTGAGCTACGAGGGCGGCACCATTATGCTGACTGACGGGCAGCAGGTATTGGCATCCCAGGCCTACCCCCAGGCCGTCGGTCGCACCTCCTATGCACGGCGTATCAACGGCGGCAGCGCCTGGTCCACCACCTACACCCCCACGCCTGGCGCCAGCAATGCCAACTCTAAGTTCGGCACCAGGCAAGTCGATGCCCCCGTGTTTGATGTGCAGACCCCCTTCGTGGATCAAGGTCAGCAGATTACACTGACCACGGAGAACAGCACGCTGACCACCATCCGCTACACTACCGACGGCTCCACACCCACGCTGGAAAATGGAGAGACCTATTCAGGTCCTATTACCCTTTACGGCAACACCGCCATCCGTGCACGTGCCTTCCGCACAGGTTACTTGCCCAGCGAAGTGTCTACTCGCACCTACCTGACCGACGGCACAGCCTATCCCTTCCCCATCATCTCCGTCACGACCGACGATGGCAACCTGCACGACTATGATCGCGGTCTTTTCATGTCCTCATGGTGGGGCGGCAATGGCCGACCGGGCAACGGACGGAGCGATTATTGCAACTGGAACATGGACTGGGACCGCCCCGTCAACTTCGAGTACATCACCACCGATGGCGAATACGCCATCAACCAGGAAGTGGACATGTCGATGTGCGGCGGATGGAGCCGTGCCTGGACACCGCACTCCTTCAAGCTGAAGGCTGCCAAATACTACATGGGGCGCAATTCGCTCGACTACGACTTCTTCCCCGGCTCGAAGCCTGCCTTGAAGCACCGCGCCTTACAGGTCCGCAATGGTGGCAACGACACCAGCCACCGCATTAAGGACGCCGCCCTGCAGGAACTGGTGCGCCGTTCCGGTCTCTACATCGACTGCCAGGCCTGGCAGCCCGTCCACGTCTTCCTCAACGGCGGTTACTACGCCGTGCTCAACATGCGCGAACCCAACAACAAACGCTTTGCCCAGTCGAACTACGGGCTCGACGACGACCTGCTTGACCTCTTCGAGATAGGCCCCGATTCGGGCTATGTGCAGATGGTTGGCACGAATGACAGCTTCCTGCAGTGGTACGACCTCTCTGCCGACGCTGCCGACCCAAACAACTAAATACATATATGAGAAATCCTTAAAATAAAAAAATACATCAACTACATGGCCGTGGAGCTCTACCTCAACAACACCGACTGGCCGCAGAACAACGTCAAGGGCTTCCGCAGCCAGCAGGACGGCAAGTTCCACTTCGTTCTCTTCGACCTCGACTTTGCCTTTGCTAACGACGGCGAGGGCGACAGCCCCATTCCCTTCTCCACCTTTGCTGCCAAGAAGACCTACACGTTCAATTCGCTCTACGGCAAACAGGACTGGGTCTATAACGAAGACACGGAAGACTGGGAACAGACCTGGATAACCCCGTGGAAGACGGGCGAGCGCCTGAAGGCCGAAATCCAGTTCGTCACCATCTTCCTGCAGATGCTGCAGAACGAGGATTTCCGCCGCCAGTTCATCGACACCTATTGTCTGCTGGGCGGTTCCGTCTTCGACCCCACCCGCGTGAAAGACATCGTGGGCGAAATGCGCGACTACATGAACACGGGCATGAAGCTGGCGGGCGAAAGCTGCACCAGCACGGCCTCGAAAATCACCAGCACCCTGTCCGCCACGCGCCAGACCAAGATGGTCAACACGCTGAAGAGCTACGATCTGATGCAGCTGAAGAAGACCAAGACCACCGTGCTCAACCTCTCTTCCTACATCAGGAATGACGAAAACAAGCAGGTCGCCTTCGACGAAGGCACCATCCTTGTCAACGGACTTGAGGTGCCTACAGGCAAGTTCCGTGGCAAAATCTTCCACCCCATCACCATTCAGGCCATTGCGCCCGCAGGCTATAAGTTTGAGGGCTGGACCGACCTCACGGGGAAGAACGTGAAATGTGCCGATGCCATCTACGAGCTGCCCTCCAACCTGTCTACTCTCTCGGTGCGGGCTTCCTGGGTGAAGATGACCGCCGAGGAGCTGGCCGCAGCCAGTCTCTCTTCAGCCCCTGTGGTGGTCAACGAAGTGTCCGCCGCCAACGACATCCACGTGAACGACTACCTCAAGAAGGAAGACTGGATTGAACTCTACAACACAACCGACGAAGACATTGACCTGGCAGGCCTTTACCTTACCGACAACGTCAGCAAGCCGCAGAAGTACCAGATTCCCACGGACGATCCCCGGCTCAACACCATCATTCCCGCCCACGGCTACAAGCAAATCTGGTGCGACAAGCAGCCCAACATCGGTTCGGCCATCCACGCCAGCTTCAAGCTGGATAAGGACGGCGGCACCGTCATGCTTTCGCGCTACAGCGACGACGGGCAGCTCCTGTTCCGCGACTCCCTCGCCTACGATGCCCACACAGCCCAGCAGACTTTCGGTCGCTATCCCGACGGCGGTACCCGCACCTACACCATGCCGCGCCACACCTTCCTGGCACGCAACGGCTTCACGCCCTCTGCGGCCATCCACCTCACGGGCATTCCTGGCGACATCAACAACGATGCCCTCGTCACCGATGCCGACCTGAAGGCACTCTTGAGGGCATACCTTGCTGCAACCGCAGACAATGCAGACAGTCAGCCACTTCTCCTCTACGACCTCAACCAGGACGGTCGCTTCACGATGGCCGACATCACATTCTGGCTACAGCTTCGTGCAGCTATCCGTAAGTAAGAAGCGTTGCCGTTACTTGGGGCGGACCTGTCCGTTCCCCTTAATAATCCATTTGTAAGTAGTAATCTCCTCCAGGGCCATAGGGCCGCGTGCGTGCAGCTTCTGGGTGGAAATGCCGATTTCAGCACCCAGTCCGAACTGTGCACCGTCGGTGAAGCTGGTGGGCGCGTTGTGATACACACAGGCTGCATCCACGGCTTTCAGGAACTTGCCGGCTGCGGCCTCGTCCTCGGTGATGATACACTCCGAGTGGCCAGAGCCGTAGCGGCGGATGTGCAGCAGGGCTTCGTCAAGCGAACCGACAGTCTTCACGGCCATCGTGTAAGCCTGGAACTCCGTGCCGAAAGTTTCGTCCGTGGCCGGTTTCAGCAGCTCCGCAGGATAGTTGCCCTGCAGGGCGGCCAGTGCCGGCTCGTCGGCGTAAATCAGCACGTCGCTCTCCTTCAGGGGCGCGCAGAGTGCCGGCAGGTCGGCCAGGCGGTCGGCGTGGACAATGGTGCAGTCCAGGGCGTTGCACACGCTGACGCGGCGCGTCTTGGCGTTGTTGATGATGCGTGCCCCCTTCTCCGTGTCGCCAGCCTTGTCGAAATAGGCATGGCAGACGCCGGCCCCCGTCTCGATGACGGGCACCGTGGCCTCCTGCCGCACAAAGTCGATGAGGCGTTTGCTGCCACGGGGAATGACCAGGTCCACATAGCCGTTGGCATGGAGCAGGGCGGCTGTGGCCTCGTGGGTGGCAGGCATCAGTTCGATGATGTGCTCGTTCAGGCCGAACCGGCGGAGCACATCCTTTATCAGGGCAACGATGGCACGGTTGCTGTCGTCGGCATCCCTGCCTCCCTTCAGGATGCAGGCATTGCCCGACTTCAGGCAGAGCGAGAACACGTCGAAGGTGACGTTGGGACGGGCTTCATACACGATGCCGATGACGCCGAAGGGCACCGCGATGCGCGTCAGTTCCAGGCCGTTGGGCAGGGTGTGGTGTTTCAGCACACGGCCCAGCGGCGACGGCAGGGTGCTCACCTTGCGCGTGTCGGCTGCAATGCCCTCGATGCGCTCGGGGGTCAGCTTCAGGCGGTCGTACATGGGGTTCGCCTCGTCCATTCGGCTGAGGTCTTTGGCGTTGGCAGCCAGGATGGCGGGAGTCTGCCGGATGGCTGCATCGGCCACAGCGAGGAGCACGCGGTTGATGGTCTCGCCGTCAACCAGTGCCAGGTCAAGGGAAGCGTCCTTGACTAAATCAAAAATTCTGTGCATGGTGTGTTGTCGCGGTCGTTCATGAGTTTAACAAGGATGTCGTCGCGCCGTCCGTTGGCGATGATGACGCTGATGCCGGCAGCGGCTGTGCGGGTGGCAATCGAGGATTTCGACTGCATACCGCCCCGTCCGGCAGCGGACTTCGAGGCCTGGATGTAGTCGCTGAGGTCTTTGCCCGGCTTTACGATGCTGATGAGGCGTGCCTCGGGGTCGGCAGGGTTGCCGGTGTAGATGCCGTCGATGTTGCTCAGGATGATGAGCATCTGCGAGTGGGTCATCTGTGCCATCAGGCCCGACAGCTCGTCGTTGTCGGTGAACATCAGTTCGGTGACGGACACGGTGTCGTTCTCGTTCACGATGGGCAGCACGCCGTTCTCCAGCATCACGCGCATACAGTTCTCCTGGTTCTTGCGGTGTTCCGTGTCCTGGAAGTTCTCTTTCGTGGTGAGCACCTGTCCCACGCTGATGCCGTATTCGCGGAACAGCTCGAAGTAGCGGTTGATGAGCTTGGCCTGGCCCACGGCGGAGAAGAGCTGCCGCTGGTCCACCGAGTCGAGGTCGTTCTGGATGTGTTTCAGTTCGCCGCGTCCGCTGGCTACGGCGCCCGACGACACCAGGATGATTTCATGTCCCTGCTGGCGCAGCAGGGCAATCTGATCGACCAGGGCCGACATGCGGGTGACGTCGAGCGAGCCGTCTGCCCGGGTCAGCACGTTGCTGCCTATCTTGATGGTTATTCGCATATTATTTGACGATTTGACGGTTTACAATTCTGCGATTGGGGCTTAGCCGCCAATCTTTGCGTTCAGGTTGTGTGCTTTGAAGATTTCCAAGGCCCGTTGCTGCACGGCCTCCGGGGGGGCCTCCATCGGGAGGCCGTCGGGGTTGTAGGCTGTGCCCATGCGGGCGTGCTTGCCTTTGCCCACGTCGTGATAGGGCAGCAGGTTGACCATCTGGGGCAGGGTGGGGAGCGAGGCCACGAACTCTGCGCTCCGCTGCAGGTTCTCGTCGTCGGTGTTCACACCCACGATGAGGGGGATGCGTATCCAGAAGGGGTGGCCCAGCTGGCTGACAAGCCGGATGTTGTCGAGGATGAGTTCGTTTGCCACGCCCGTGTAGCGCTTGTGCTTGGCGCTGTCCATCAGCTTGAGGTCGATGAGCAGCAGTTCGCAGCGCCCGGCCACACGCCTGACGATGTCTTCCGGGGCAGACAGGGTGGTATCGACAGTACGGTGGAAGCCGCGCCGCCCCAGCTCGTCGAGCAGCCGGCACAGGTAGTCGGGCTGCAGCAGAGGTTCGCCGCCACAGAGCGTGACACCGCCGCCGGAGTCCTCCATCACCTTGCGCTCTTTCTCCACGACCTGCATCAGCGCGTCCATGGACCAGGTGCGCCCGGCCATTTCCAGTGCCAGCGTGGGACATTCGTCGGTGCAGCGTCCGCACAGGGTGCAGCGTCCCTGCTCCTTGATGCCGTCGGCAGTCAGCACCAGGTTGTGTTCGGGGCAGACCTCCACGCAGCTTTGGCAGCCGATGCACTTCTTCCTGGTGTAGAGCTTCACGGGTTTGCGGCTCAGTCCCTCGGGGTTGTGACACCACACGCAGTGCAGCGGACAGCCCTTCAGGAAGAGGGTGGTGCGGATGCCGGGCCCGTCGTTGATGGCAAACCGTTTGATGTCGAAGATGATTCCTTGTTCCATTTCGGGTGCAAAGGTACGAAATTTTTGCCAATTATCGGCTATGATTTGTCACTTATTGTGTCTGCAATGTACCATTTGCGCTTTGCCGTTTGTTGAACGACGGGGTGAAAGTGTAAATAAAGTTAAATGTGATGTAAGCCTTACTTAGACTAACTGCAGGGGGTATTGTGTATGTCGGAAAAATTTTTACAGGAGAAGTTGTCCTAAGGGCGTTTTTGCGGAGTTTTTCTGCAATATGGTAGGCGTAGGGTGGGTGGGTGTAGAAAGTGTATCTGCTCTGCAACCTTTCTCCACTATGCATTTCCGCAGAAAAAACTAACTCGGAGGGAAAAAATACTTACGCGTCTATAATGGAAATGCATAGTGGAGAAAGGTTGCAGAGCAGATACACTTTCTACACTCATGCAATTGGCGGCATTTTTGTTCTGTCAGCTACTGTTCTATATGCCGTCTTGTTGTCGGTTTGTTATCACCTCGTTGCCACGCTCTTGTCACCTCGTTGCCGCGCTCTCTTCACCCCGTTGCCGCGCCGTGCCCAATGCGGGCTTTTTGCCCTTCGGCCCTTGTGCTCCATCGGTTTTTGTACCAACTTGTTTTTTGATTGTTGCTAAATCGGGCGCGGCGCATAAAATAAATGGTAAATCATAAGCGATAATTGGCGGAAATTTCGTATCTTTGTGGCGGAATTAGACTAAAACCTTTAAGCGTAGAGTACCGAAAGCGAAACCTTATGAAGTACACATTATTTATTATTGGCATGTTGGTCGCAACGTTTTCGGCCAATGCCCAGTCGCAGCTCTATCCCCAGCATTTCGACCTCGCTGAGGTGACGCTGCTCGACAGTCCGCTGAAGACAGCGATGGAGATAAACGATGCACTCCTGTTGCGCTACGATGCCGACCGCCTGATGGCTCCGTTCATCCGTCAGGCCGGATTGCACCAGGATGCTTCGAGCAAATACTACGGCTGGCTGGGTCAGCACCCCTCGTTCCAGAACTGGGGGCTGGACAGCTGGAGCCTGGAGGGCCACGTGGGCGGTCACTACCTGACGGCGCTGGCCTTGGGCTACGCTGCAGCCACCGATGCCACCATGAAGACGCAACTGAAGGAGCGGCTGGACTACTGCCTGGCCATCCTGAAGGACTGTCAGGATGCCTATGCCAACAACACGCAGGGGCTGAAGGGCTTCATTGGCGGTCAGCCCATCAACCAGGTCTGGACGGGCCTCTATGCGGGCGACCTGACGGAGTTCCGCAAGTATGGCGGCTGGGTGCCCTTCTACTGTCAGCACAAGGTGCTGGCCGGACTGCGTGATGCCTACGTCTATACCGGCAGCGAGCTGGCCAAGGAACTCTTCCGTGGACTGAGCGACTGGAGCGTCAACGTGGTGAGCAAGCTTTCCACCAGCGACATGCAGGCCATGCTGGGCTGGGAGCATGGCGGCATGAACGAGACGCTGGCCGATGCCTACAAGCTCTTTGGCGACAGCAAATATCTGGATGCCGCCAAGAAGTACAGCCACCAGCAGATGGTGGACGGCATGAGCACGCTCAACAAGACGTTCCTCGACGGCAAGCACGCCAACACCCAGGTGCCGAAGTACATCGGCTTCGAGCGCATCTACCAGGTGGCCGAGGGCACAGCGACGGCAGCCTACCGCAGGGCAGCCCACAACTTCTGGACCGACGTGACCGACGAGCGCACGGTGTGCATCGGCGGCAACTCCGTGGATGAGCACTTCCTGGCGGCAGCCAATGCCAGCCGCTACATCTCGAACCTGAACGGTCCCGAATCGTGCAACTCCAACAATATGCTGAAACTCAGCGAGGACCTCTTCGACGAGACCCACGACGCGAAGTATGCCGACTTCTACGAAGGCACCATGTATAACCACATCCTCTCCACCCAGGACCCCAGCACCGGCGGCTACGTCTATTTCACGACGCTGCGTCCGCAGGGCTACAAGATTTACTCGCAGGTGAACCAGGGCATGTGGTGCTGTGTGGGCACGGGCATGGAGAACCACGGCAAGTATGGCCACTTCATCTATACCCACTCGGCAGCTAACGACACGCTGTTCGTCAACCTCTTCACGGCCTCGGAGCTGAACAGCAAGAAGTTTGGCCTGAAGCAGGAGACAGGCTTCCCCTACGAGCAGCGCACCAGGCTGACCATCACGAAGGCTGGTACCTACACCATTGCCGTGCGCCGTCCGTCGTGGCTGGCACAGGGCGCTTCGGCCCAGGCCAAGACGCGCAAGAAGGTGAGCCAGACGACGGCTGCCGACTTCTACTACTACACGGGTTCCTGGAAGGTGGGCGACGAGATTGAGGTGAGCCTGCCGATGGCGCTCCGCATCGAGGCGTGTCCCAACCTGCCGGAGTACATTGCCTTCAAGTACGGCCCCATCCTGCTGGCTGCCAAGACGACGGCTGCCTCACAGGCGGAGGCCTCACAGACGGGCCTGGCCTACGAGCGTCTGCAGAACGAATACGGTGGCGAGGGCCGCATGGACCATGCCCCGGGCAGCATGGCCAGCAGTCTGGACCTCACCACGTCGCCGCTGCTGATTTGCGAGCGCAGCGAAGTGCTTTCGCTCGTGAAGCCCAAAGACCTCAGCAAGCTGCAGTTCACGCTGTCGGCACCGGCTCCCGTGGCCAATGCTAGCAAGTCGTTCTTCAACACCCACAAGACGCTCACGCTGGAGCCTTTCTTCAGTCTGCACCATGCACGCTACGTGATCTACTGGTACCAGCAGAACGAGGTCGCCTACAACCAGAGCGACATGGCGAAGGAAGAGGCCGCCATTGCCGAACTGAACGCACGCACCATTGACTATGTGGGCACAGGCGAGCAGCAGAGCGAGGCCGGACACGACGCTTCCTACTCCAGTGGCTCCACCAAGGGCTCGTACAACGGCGAGTTCTACCGCGATGCCCAGGCCGGCGGCTACATCCAGTATGTGCTGGCGATACCCGACAGCGTGGCCGGGCGGCTCGACAAGAAAGACCCCAACCTCAGCATCATGTGCCGCTTCACCGTGGCCGACCGTGGCCGCCAGGGCACCATCTATGTGGAGAGCGAGCAGGTGGCCGACATCACCGTGCCTGCTTCTGTGAAGGGACAGGACAGCAAGGGCTTCTACAACGTGGAGTACAAGATACCGGCCACGGCCCTGCTCGACAGCAAGGGCAACGTGAAGACCCGGCTGACATTCCGCCTGAAGGCTTCGGCCTCGACGCTCTGTCCGGGACTGTACTATGTGCGTCTGCTGAAGGACTACCAGGACCATGCCTACCGCTGGCGGTGCACCGACTGGAAGACGGGCGATTCGGGACGTGTCACGCAAAGCAATTTCACCTACAACCAGGCAGAGAACACAATAACGATTAAGGCAGGGACAGGCGCGAATAACGTCTGTCTCTCCTTGGATTATGAGCAAGCGGATTATTGGTTACGGAGCAATCAGAAGTATATGGTGGTGGCAGGGCTGAACCTGAGCGTCACGTCGGGCAAGTCCTACCTGTGGTGGCTCAACGGCATCAACAAGTGGAGCAGCGTGGCCCCCACAACGACGAAGACCGTCAGACGCACCACGCCCCTCGGCAAAACACAGGTGCTGCGCCTTGTGGCCTGGGACATGACGCAGACAGGACTGGCCGACAACAACGTGGGCGACGAGTTCAGCATCTGCCAGGGGGCAACCATCTTCGGCCTGACCTCTTCCTCTGGCACCAGCACCATCCAGCGTATTGAGTTTGTCAGCGACCTGGACGCACTCATCGACGAGCTGTCATATGTCCCGGTCACCGTTCAGGACATTTCAACGCTCATTGGCCAGTTCCTGACGGGTGGCTCGACAACGCTTACCAGTGTGACAACGCTCATCGACAAGTACCTTAAACAGTAGAAAAGTCAGAAAAAATGGTTAAAAAGCCGCCTTATCATAAAAAAAATGATAAATGGTAAGCGGCGAATGGTAAATAATGCCTATCTTTGCGCCTAAATCTATTGTTTAAAATCAAGACATACGAAATGAACAATCCAAATGTGAAGCCTGCAGAAGGCAAGCTTGGCATCATGGTCGTAGGACTGGGTGCTGTGACTTCTACATTTATGACAGGCGTGCTGATGGCACGCAAGGGGCTTGCGAAGCCCGTTGGTTCGATGACCCAGTACGACAAGATTCGTGTGGGCAAAGGTGCAGACAAAAAATACCTTCCATACAGCGAAATCGTGCCGATGGCCAAGCTTGATGACATTGTGTTTGGTGCATGGGACGTATATCCGGCCAATGCCTTCCAGAGCGCAATGTATGCAGAGGTGCTGAAAGAAAAGGATATTATGCCCGTGAAGGACGAGCTGGAGAAGATTGTGCCCTTTAAGGCCGCTTTCGACAAGAACTTTGCCAAGCGTCTCGACGGCGACAACGTGAAGCAGTGCGCTACGCGCTGGGACATGGTTGAAGCTCTGCGTGCGGACATCCGCAAGTTCAAGGCCGACAACGGCTGTGCACGCATCGTTGTGGCATGGGCTGCATCTACTGAAATCTATGTGGAGCCCAACATGCAGGTGCACGACACGCTGGCACACCTGGAGGCTGCCATGAAGGCCAACGACACGAAGAACATCGCTCCGTCCATGTGCTACGCTTACGCTGCCCTGGCTGAGGGTGCTCCATTCATCATGGGTGCTCCTAACACCACGGTGGATATTCCTGCCATGTGGGAAATGTCGGAGAAGCTGGGTCTGCCCATCGCCGGCAAGGACTTCAAGACGGGGCAGACGCTGGTGAAGTCGGGCTTCGCCCCCATCATCGGCACACGCTGCCTGGGTCTGAACGGCTGGTTCTCAACCAACATCCTGGGCAACCGCGACGGTCTGGTGCTCGACGAGCCGGCAAACTTCCGCACCAAGGAAGTCAGCAAGCTCTCCACTCTGGAGACCATCCTCAAGCCGGAAGCTCAGCCAGACCTGTATGGCCACGGCAACGACGAGGACAACCAGTACTACCACAAGGTACGCATCAACTACTATCCGCCACGCAACGACAACAAGGAGGGTTGGGACAACCTCGACATCTTTGGCTGGATGAACTACCCCATGCAGATCAAGATCAACTTCCTTTGCCGCGACTCCATCCTGGCCGCTCCGCTGCTGCTCGACCTCTGCTTGCTGAGCGACCTTGCAGCACGTGCCGGCAAGAGTGGCACCCAGCGTTTCCTCAGCTTCTTCCTGAAGGCTCCAATGCACGACTATACACAGGGCGAGGAGCCAGTGAACCACCTCTTCCAGCAATACACCATGCTGAAGAACGCTATCCGTGAAATGGGTGGCTACGAGGCTGACGAAGAGATAGACTAACGGCAGGGGCCGACAGTCACACCAATGACGCAAAACCAGTTCCGCTACGGGACTGGTTTTGTCGTTTCAGGGCCGCGAACTGTTAATGCCTGTGAAATATTTGCACGTTTGCCTGAAAAAACGTTTCTTTGCGCGAGACTTTATCAACACATCTTTTACTAACCATTAAATCTGTTTCACTATGAGAAAGTTTTTACTATTTGCGGCATCGCTGATGGTAAGTGTCTGCTCGTTTGCCCAGTGGGTGAAGCCTGCTGCGCCAGCAATCTCCCCAATGGCAGTGGGAGAGGAGCTGTACCTCTACAACAGTGAGGCCGACGGCTTCCTTCTGGGAGCCAACGACTGGGGCACACGCGCCAGTGTTAGTCCGACGTTGGGCCACAAGGTGTACCTTGAAGTGGGTACCGTGGAAGGCTCGTACTACATCACGAACTATGTACTGGAAGGCGGAATGGCCAACCAGATTGGCTACATGTTTATTGACGAAGACGGGAAGAACATCTGGGTCGATAACACCAAAGAGGGTAAGACCAACAACCAGTACACCTTTGAGGCAAAGGGCGACGGAACCTACAAAATTGGGCTTTCGGAGGCCAATGCCAATGTGAACCCTGCGGTTTATACTGGTGCTTATCTGGGCCTTGTTCCAGCCTGGCAGGACACACGCATTTATGTGTGCGACCCTGAGAACTCCGAAGGTTACAGCATGGACGACTGCCAGCTGACGTGGTACTTCGTGGCTCCTGCTGCCTACGAGGCTTACACCACTGCCATGAAGCAGTACATTGCTGCTGTTGCCCTGGGTAAGGTGCTCGAAGAAGCAGAAGCGGTTCCTGGCGTGGATGCCACAGTGCTGGCTGCAGCCCAAGCTGCATACGGCAACTCAGAGGCTACACCAGAGGAACTGCAGGCACAGACGACTGCTCTGGAAGAGGCTGTGCAGACAGCCAAGCTGAATGTGGCTTCGCTTGACAATCCTGTGGAGGTGCTGGCCAACCAGGGCATTGCCACCGACTTCAACGACGGCGAGCCTACTGGATGGAGCTCCACCACGGGCGCACAGAACAAGCAGGCCAACAACGGCAACAACGCTCAAGACTACAGCATCACAGGCAACCACTACGAGAACTGGAACTGGGATGCCTTCTCTATTGGCAAGGTGACGGCTACGGCTACCAACCTGCCCACTGGTGTGTATCGCTTGAACGCGCTGGCCTTTGCCAACGTCACGGGTACAACTTATCTGTATGCTGGGGAGAGCCAGAAGCTGGTGGAGGCTACCAAAATTAACATTGACCAGCCGATGGAACTCTTTGCCTTCACCGCTGACGGCAAGATGAGCATTGGTCTGGATGTACAGGCCAAGGCACCCAACTGGATTGGTCTGGACAACGTTTATTTGTATTATGTAGGTGAGTCGGCTGAATCCTACCAGAAGCTGATTGACGAGACGATGGCTGGCGAACCCGACTACGAGGCTCTGTTGGCAGAAGGCGAGGCTTACTGCCAGCAGTCTGTATATGAGGCTTACAAGGCAGCCAAGGAGAACTTCGTTGCTGCCACTTCCACTGAAGCCATGACAACGGCCTATCCCGCATTCATGTCTGCATCGAAGGCGCTTGCCGCCAGTGTGGCTGCCTACAAGGTATATGCCGACATGGTGAACGATGCCAATGAGTTCCGTGCAAATACAACCAGCGATAGCGAGGAAGTGACACTGCTTGCCGACTATCTGGACGAGGAAACGGCTGCCGATGGCCAGTACAATGGCAACGGCGGTGCACAGTACATCCTGACGGAGGGCACGCTCGACAATACACAGATTGCTGCCGAAGCCGCTTATCTGGAAAGAATCCTGGCGGACGCCAAGGCCAACTCCAAGGCTGACGGCGACGACTGCACCGACCTGCTGAAGAACCCGAACTTTGCAGAGCAGGGTGGCTGGACAAGTGCTGTCGGTCCCGTATGGCCAGCAGGTAACCAGGAAACATTCCCTGTAGTGGAGGTTCAGAACATGCTTTGCAATGTTTATCAGGAGCTGACAAACCTGCAGAACGGTCTGTATGAGTTCAACCTGCAAGGCGTATTCAGGCCATCGGACAACTATGCCGACGAAACCGTTGAAGACAAGATTCAGGCATACGCCTACATCAACTCGTTTGAAACGAAGATTTCTTCGGGCAAGGCTGACCTCATCAACAGCGCCAATGAAGCTTCGGCTGCTTTTGCCGAGGACAAATACCCCGTGAAGGTCTATGGACTGGTTACCGACGGAACCATGAAGCTGGGTATCACCAACAGACTGCGTACAGCTGATGGCTGCTACCTCTGGGCTGGCGGTGCCAAGCTGACCTTCCGTGCCAAAAACGCCGACGTGCTGGCACAGGTCATCAGCGAGACTATGCCAAAGGCTGAGACTTTGCAGAACAGCTATGCCGGTAATCCTGAATTGACGGCGCTTGTTGAGGCTATAGAAGACGCACAAGGTTCAGAAGATGCTTATGCTGCACTCATCGCCCTGAAGAGCGCGATGGAGGCTGTAGAAGCCGGTACGACAGCCTATGCAAATCTGGCCGTTGCCTTGAAGTCATTGTCTGACGCTATCGAGAACAACACAACAGCCAGTGTCATCACCATCAAGAATGCACAGGCTGTGCTCGATGAGGCTCAGGCTGCATACGATAAGCAGAGCTACAGCACGGAAGAGGCTGAACAGGCTACCAGCGACGTGAATGCCGCTGCCGTTTCCATCAAGATGGGTGGCGACATCGCTTCGGAGGACAATCCTGTTGACTACTCCAGCATGATTGTGAACAACACCTTCGACCCGGAGAAGGGCAGCAAGGATGAACAGCGCATTGACGGCTGGACTACCACCGCCATGAACGGCTACAAGCAGTTCACCGTCAGCTACAACCGCGCTCCGTTTGAACTGAACCAGAAGCTCAGCGGTCTGCCAAAGGGCAAGTACAAGGTGACTGTTCACACGTATTACCGTGCCGGCTACTACAACGAGGAAGAGGAACGCATTGCCAATGGCGAGGAAACTCACCTCACTACGCTCTATGCCCAGACTTCTGCCGAGACCTTCACTAAGCCAGTGCTGAACCTGTCGGAAGGTGCTGATGCTGACAATCTCGGCGTGAACTGCTACACGCTCTCAAACGGCCTCTATGCGCCTGACGGCACGACACCAACCGCTGCATGGTTTGCTGCCGGACGTTACCTGAACGAACTGGTGTTCACGGTACCGGAAGATGGTGAAGTGACTATAGGTCTTTCTAAGACAGAAGTGTTTGCCAACGACTATGAAGTAGTGGGCGAGTGGAATCTATGGTACATGGGCGACCCAGAAGCCGCCAAGGCTGACACCATCGACATGACAGATGTCATCATCAACCCGACCTTCGACCCAGAGAAGGGCAACAAGGATGAAACGCGCATTGATGGCTGGACAACAACTTCCATGAACGGCTACAAGCAATTCTCCGTCAGCTACAACCGCGCACCGTTTGAACTCTATCAGGATCTCTCTGGTCTGCCAGCAGGTAAGTACTATGCTACGGTGCACACTTACTACCGTGCCGGTTACTACGATGAGGAAGAGACACGCATCAAAAACGGCGAAGAAACACACCTTACTACGCTCTACGCTGAGACATCGGCCAAGAAGTACACCACGCCTGTGCTGAACCTCTCGGAAGGTGGTGATGCAGACGACCTCGGTGTAAAGTGCTACACATTGAGCAACGGTCTCTTTGCGCCTGATGGCACGACACCAACCGTTGCTTGGTTTGCTGCCGGTCGCTATCTGAACAAGATTGAGTTTACCGTGCCAGAAGACGGCAAGGTGCGCATCGGTCTGTCGAAGACTGAAACATTTGCCAATGACTATGAGGTGGTGGGCGAGTGGAAGCTCTACTACCTGGGTCAGCCACAGATTGAAGAGAATGATGTGACCGACTTGATTGTTAACCCGACCTTCGACCCGGACCGTGGCTCAAAGGACGCTGGCACGATTGAAGGCTGGACCACTACCGCCATGAACGGCTATAAGCAATATACTGTCAGCTACAACCGCTCTGCCTTTGAACTGAACCAGAAGTTGACTGGTCTGCCAGAAGGTACTTACCGAGTGACGGTTCACACTTACTACCGTGCTGGTTACTATGATGAGGAAGAGACACGCATCGCCAATGGCGAGGAAACTCACCTCACCACACTCTATGCCCAGACAACGGACAAGAAGTACTCTGTGCCTGTGATGAACCTGGCTGAAGGCGCTGATGCCGATGCCCTTGACGTGAAGTGCTACACGCTGAGCAATGGCCTCTATGCACCTGACGGCACGACTCCAACTGCTGCATGGTTTGCTGCTGGTCGCTACCTGAACGAACTGATGTTCTATGTAGGTGCTGATGGTGAAGTGACCATTGGTCTGTCGAAGACGGAGACCTTCGCCAATGACTATGAAGTGGTAGGTGCTTGGAACCTCTACTACTATGGCTCTGGCAACAACGTGGATGACATTGCCACTGGTGTCACCATCGCCGATGTACAGCCTGTTGCTGTAGCAGTGCCGGTTTCCTTCTACTCTCTCTCTGGTACACGCATGGCTGCTCCGCAGAAAGGCATCAACATCGTGAAGATGTCTGACGGCAGCGTCCGCAAGGTGCTTGTGAAGTAAGAAGTTACAGATAATTACGGAAGCCCCCGAATGTCTCACCTGACTTTCGGGGGCTTTCTGCTGCACGTAGCAGTCCCGGAACATTAAAGCTCCCAATAATTTGGTATTCTCTCCGCCTTTTCGTACCTTTGCGCCCAAACCTTAAATCCTGGATGATTATGATACGAAAAAGACAGATGATGACCGTGCTGGCGGCGTTTATATATGCCGTCACGGTGAGTGCGCAGACCGATTGCACGTCGCTCATTACAAACCCCAGTTTTGAACAGGGTACTGACGGCTGGGAACATCAAGATATGAATGCCCAAAGTAATGACGTTTTCAGCATCAAGGCCGGTAACACTTACATGGAGCGCTGGACGGGCCGTGGTGGCGCTGTGGGGTCGGCCAGGCTGGCTCAGACGTTGAGCAACCTGCAACCGGGTAACTACGAGTTGACGGCTGCGGCCCAGAACATTCAAGAGGACACGCCGACGGACGCGCAGACGGGTGCCTGGATTTTCGTTGACGACAAGAAGACCACCGTCACCGTGCGCAACACTTATACCGTTGCCTTCAACTTCATTTCAGGCTGCATTACCATCGGCTTTGAGGCCAAGAATGCGTCGGGCAACTGGCTTGCCGTTGACAACTTCCGCCTGATTCGGGTAGGTACCGACCTCAGTGCAGATTTGGCTATGGCCATTGAACAGACGGAAGCTACATACGGCAATGCTACTGGCAGGGAGAACCAGCAACTGAAGGAGGCCATTGAGGCAGCCAAAGTGGTGGCTGCCAAGAGTGATGCCACCGCCGAGGAACAGGCAGCTGTCATCGTGGCGATGGAGCAGGCAGTAGATATCTATTTACGTGCCAATGCCAGTGCAGACAATCCCCTCGATATGACCGACTACATCACCAACCCCAGCTTCGAGACGGGCAACCTGACGGGCTGGACGGCATCGGGTATTGGGCTACAGAATAACGACATCTTCAGCATCAAGAAGGGCACGTGGTTCCTGGAAAGCTGGACTTGGCGTGGTAACACCATCGGTAACGCTCGCGTCAGTCAGAAGCTTACGGCTCTGCCTGCTGGCCGTTACCGCCTGAAGGCCGCAGCGCAGAACATTCAGGAGGACACGCCGAAGGCCGCACAGACGGGTGCCTGGATTTTTGCAGGTTTGCATACAGAGCCTGTCACAGTCCGTGCCAATTACACGCTGGAGTTTGTGCAGGTGGCCGATGTACTGGAAATCGGTTTCGAGGCCAAGGGAGCCACAGGCAACTGGCTGTCGGTGGATAACTTCCAGCTGGAATACCTCAGCGACAGCTTCGATGACGTGAAGACGGAGTTTGCTGCCATCATAGCCAAGGCAGAGGTCTTGGCGAGTCAACGCATCAATGCAGAAGCACTGCAGGCTCTGAACGATGCCATCGCTGCTGCCAAGCCGTTGCTTGCACAGACAACGACCGATGGCTGGCCAGCTGCTGCCACGGCATTGGAAGCAGCAATCACAACCGCTACCACATCGCAGGATGTCTTCGCCCGTTTGGCTGCTGCCATTGCCGCTGCCCAAACCGAACTGGACAGCTCGTCAGCTACGGAGAAAGCCGACTATCAGGCTGCCATTGATGCAGCACAGGCCGTTTACGAGGCCGACGCAACGACTGATGCACAGGCTGAAGCCTCTATCACCGCCCTGGCTAATGCCGCCTTCGCCTTCAAGGTGCTGAACGGTACCAACAGCGGCACTCCGCCCACAGTCGTTACCGACACCCGTTTCATCCGTGGATGTACATGGGCCTTCGGTCGCAGTACGGTCACAGGCAGTGACATCATCGAGGAAGGTTTCTGCTGGAGCGAGCAACCCGACCCGAAGGTGACCGACCAGCGCACCACCGAATACCTGAACCAGGCTGGCAAGATATATTGGCTGCGCGACCTGAAGCCCGCCACTATCTATTATATGCGCGCCTACGCGATTAACAAGGACTATGCCGTGGGTTATGGCGACGTCATCAAGTTCGTCACTGTGCCCAAGGGCACCGTAGGGCACTGGTATAACAACGGTGGCGACGAAGCAACCAACGACCGCATCAACTACGCCATCAACCTTTCGATGGACTACTACTGGAACAACCTGACCAGCATCCACGGCTTCGGCATCAGCGTGAATTATAGTCCCGGCACACCGACAGCCGACTGCAGCTACGGTGGCTGGATGCGCGTAGGCGAAAGCTCCAGTTACCAACAGCCCGGTACCATCATGCACGAAGCCCTGCACGGCATCGGTGTGGGTACTCACGACATCTGGTGGAACGCCGAGATGCGCGCCGGCGGTAACCGTGGCGTATGGCTTGGCGACCGTGTCACCGAGGCCGTGCGCTTCTGGGACAATAGTGCCACAGCCGTTATTGATGGCGATGATATGCACCTCTGGCCCTACGGCTGCAACGGTGCTCACGAGGACACCCATTCAGACAACCTCTACTGCATGATGGGCATCCTTGCCCAGGCTCTGGGCGAAGACGGCCTGCCTGCCTCGGGTGAGATTGGTTACGCCCTGCCATATTATGCCTTCAACCATGAGGATGGCGTGAAATACTACATCAAGAACGAGGACGAGAGCTGCGGCTTGCGCAGTGCCTACCTTGTGGAAACCAGCAGTCACACCCTGCAGTGGAAGACGATGACTGCCGAAGAGGCTTTTGCTGACGACCACGCTGCCTGGTACCTCAGTTTCACGCCCTCCAACCAGTACTATCAGTTGCGCAACGCCGCTACGGACTACTACATGACTTACAACAGCGGTATCAAGACAGCCAAGCACACCAAGCCTGCAACAGCCGATAATTTCCACTTGATGCGTGGGCGTGTCGATGTGAATGGACACCGTGGCTACTACATCATTCACCCCGAGAGTTCGGCCAATCCGCCTGTACTGAATGCTACGGCCAGCGGTAAGACCGCCACGGCGCAGTGGAATATTGCAAAGAGTGCCACTACGCAGCGCTGGCTGATTCTGACCGCCGAAGAGGCAGAGAACTTCGACAATGGCAACTTGGATTTGGCGCGCGCCGACCTGGCCAGCCTGCTGGACAGAATCCGTCAGCTTGCCCAAACACCTCATAGGGAATTCGTGGATGGTGCCGATGCTACGCTGAACAATACGCTGGCCGACATCGAAAGTCAGGCTGCTGCCTGCACCAAAGGCTCTGAAGTGAGCACACTGGCAGAGCAGGCCCGCGCAGCTGCTGTTACCTTCCTTTCGGGTGTCTATGTGACAGATGAGGCACAGCCTTTCGACCTCACATTTATGCTTGAGAATCCAGACTTCGACAACGATGTTACCACGGGCTGGACTTCGACCAATGGTAACCCCGGGTATGACGCGCAGGGTGCCGAATTCTACGAAAAGACGTTTGACTACTATCAGCTGCTCGACAATATGCCGTCGGGTAACTACGAACTGCGTGCCTATGCCTTCCAGCGCCCTGGCAGTTACGATGCCGTTCTGGCTCCTTACAACAAAGGCACAGCCAAGGTCACGACTTCGCTCTACATCAACAAGACGACGGCTGCCGTCAAGCACATCTGTGCCGACCGCCAGTCCAGCGCCCTCTTCAACGATGGCGGATGGGGCAGTGACTGCAAACTCTCCGATGGCACTTATATCCCGAACTGCATGGTTGGTGCCGAGAAATACTTTGCCAGGGGCCTCTACGACAGCAGTGTCAGGGCCGAGCTCAGTAAGTCTGGAGGTACGCTGCGCGTCGGCATCAAGTGTACCAGCTCTTCTACCTACTACTGGAACATGTTCGACCACTTCCGCCTCCATTTCTTCGGCACGTCCCGTGTGACGATTGACGACATCTCAGCGCTGATTAAGGATTACCTGAAAGATGGTTCCAAGGTGACGATGGGCGATATTACCAAGCTCATCGATGCGTATCGCCAGCAGTAAGTCTGTGCGGGGTCTCTCTGCACGGGCTGTTTCTGAACGGAAGTGCCCCCCAAAGTTCTTTGTCGAGCTTTGGGGGGCACTTGATGTATGGGCTGTTGCCTTGAGGTTTATGCCTGCTGATAGGCTTCGAGCTGGCTTGGGTCAAGCTGGTGGATGTAGTTGAAGTGCTTGGCCACTTCGCTCTCGGCGTAGTTCATGAAGACAACGAGCGACTTGCCGAAGAGCTCGGGTGCCTTCTGTGTGTCTTGCAGCAGCAGGTGGCACATGATGACGTAGGCCGTCATTTCGTAGAGCTTGCGGGCGCACAGGTCGAGGAAGTCCTGGTTCTCGGCATCCTTGGCCTTGGCTGTGCAGAACTGGAGCTTGTCGGCCATGTCCTTGATGCGTGCGGCATAGCTTTCGTAGGCTGCGCTGACGGGCTCTGCCTCGAAGTCCTTGATGACACCAGCATAGAAGCCGCTGGTGATGTAGCGGATGGCAGCCACGGTCTGCAGCTGGGTTGTACCCTCGTAGATGGACATGATGCGGGCGTCGCGATAGACACGCTGGCACTTGTATTCCAACATGAAGCCTGAACCGCCGTGTACCTGGATAGAGTCGTAGGCACTTTCGTTGGCGAACTCGGAGTTCATACCCTTGGCCAGTGGCGTGAAGGCATCGGCCAGCTTTGAGTACTTCTTGTACTCGTCGCGCTCTTCTGGCGTGAGCTTGCGCTCCTTGCTGATGTCGTCGAGCGCCTTGTAGATATCAACGTAGCGGGCAGTCATGTAGAGCAGACTGCGACCGGCGTCGAGCTTGGCCTTAATGCGGGCAATCATGTCATAGACAGCAGGGAAGTTGATGATTTCCTTGCCGAACTGCTTGCGGTCGCGGGCGTAGTTGATGGCCTCTTCGTAGGCGGCCTGTTCTGCACCGACAGACTGGCTGGCGATACCCAGACGGGCACCGTTCATCAGGCCCATCACGTACTTGATGAGACCGAGCTTCTCAGAGCCGCAAAGCTCTGCCTTGGCGTTCTTATAGACAAGCTCGCAGGTGGGGCTGCCGTGGATGCCGAGCTTGTTCTCGATGCGACGCACGTTGACACCGCCGTTGCGCTTGTCGTAGATGAACATGGAGAGGCCGCGACCGTCGCGAGTGCCTTCCACGCTACGTGCCAGCACGAGGTGGATGTCGGAGTCTCCGTTGGTGATGAATCGCTTCACACCGTTCAGGCGCCAGCAGTTCTCCTTCTCATCGAAGGTGGCCTTGAGCATGACAGACTGGAGGTCGGAACCGGCATCGGGCTCGGTCAGGTCCATTGACATGGTCTCACCAGCGCAGACACGGGGAATGTAGCGACGGCGCTGGTCTTCATCGCCGAACTCGTAGAGCGTCTCGATGCAGTCCTGCAGCGACCAGATGTTTTCAAAGCCGGCATCGCCTTCGGCAATGATTTCGTTGGCTGCCGTATAGACCACGTTAGGCAGGTTCAGACCGCCGTAGCGGCGGGGCATCGTCATGCCGCAGAGACCGGCCTTGATGGTGGCATCGAGGTTTTCGTAGGTCTTGCTGGCGTAGCGCACACGACCGTTCTCGCAGTGGGGGCCTTCGGCATCCACGTCCTCAGAGTTCGGGCCGATGATGTTGGCGTTGATGTCGCCTGTGATTTCGAGCAGGCGGTCGTAGTTGTCCTGTGCATCCTCGTAGTCCTTGGGTGCATAGTCATACTGACCGTAGTCAGCGTAGTTTCTCTCCTTCAACTCAACGATGCGTTTCATCAAAGGGTGTTCCATGTGGAATTTAATCTCAGGAACGTCTGTATAGGAATTAGCCATAATGATTTCTATTGAAGACCCCCTCTCCCCTTCGGGGTATCTCCCCCCTCTATGGGGAGAGCCATTCGGATGGTGTCCCCCTCCATAGTGGGAGGGGTTAGGGGT